>Ga0307507_10000298_pt1 | contig 99460 bp, 18 predicted proteins | sample 7_EM_MG_FD_207223 | JGI IMG/M metagenome (GOLD analysis project Ga0307507, IMG submission 207223) | Populus trichocarpa ectomycorrhiza microbial communities from riparian zone in the Pacific Northwest, United States - 7_EM | ecosystem: Host-associated > Plants > Roots > Unclassified | place...
GTCGGTCGCACTTTATCCAAACTCGTCGCTTTAAATCTCACGAGTCGACCCAAAAAAGTCACTTTACGTTTTTCTACCTGTAATTTTAACAACTTACTTTTATACCATAGGGTTTTTATATAAATATCCTCAAAAAGTAGCTTTAGTTATATAATCGATTAGATTTTTAAAAATACGTTATTTAGGGTAAAAGCAGGGCATTAGAAAAGGTGGGAGAGAGATACCAGTCTCAAGTCGACCCTCATACATTTTCGCACCAAAGGCCCTCAGACGGCAATCCAGACAGCTTTGTTAACTAACCCTAATTCGATCATACTAGCAAGGGTCTGGTAAAGCTATACTAGTTAAGTACTAGCGAGATTTACTGTCTTGATTGCCGGCTGAGTCGCTTACTGAGATAATTCTTGTCGTTCTATCTACACGTCTTGATGATACATATGCGCGTCGCGTAGATCACGTGCTTTATGTACGTGATATACGAAACGAATATCTACTGACACTAACTCTTAGGTTTAGGTGTCTTCCTATAATTTCTTTAAGGGTTTAATGCTCTACTACTAGCTCCCTTTAATCCTATAGGCCTCCACTTTTCCTAACTATTAACTATTATTTATTAACTATACTTGGTCCTTCTATAGCTAATACTTAGTTTATTTCTTGTCCTCTATATACTATAGATATATATTCTCTAAGCACTCCCACCACTATTATCTTTTTAAGCACTTTTCTATAAGGAACCTTCCTAGTTAAAGTATTAAGTCCCCTAGTTTTTAAACTTCTACTAGGTACTAACTATATATATACTTAGCATTCCTATACTACTTTTTATCTATTATCTAATACATTCTTATTAAATACTTGCGATGTTTATCCTTAGGTGTCCTATATATATTACATATATTATCCATATATATAATTTATACTAATGTGTAATATACTAGGTGCTTTACGTTAACTCTTAGCTTATTTTTACTTTTAAGTTTAAACCTATCCTATATTAACCTAGGTTATTTACTAGTACTAATACCTATATTATTTCTCTCTAGTCTATAGCCTGTTCTTTTAGGTTCTTTAATATTATAACTAACGCCCCTTTTATATAGCTTATCTACTTTTTAGATATTGCTTAGTTTAGTATAACTTTTTTATCTAACTACATATAGAAATCTTCCTATTTATCATTTCCTCTTTACTTATACTACTTTTAATATAGCTCTATAAGCGTATACAATCTATTTATAAGGAATTATCTCTTTATTACTGCATTATTATAACCTTTAGTATGTCTTTCTGCAAACCTAGTTAGAATTTTTAAATCCTCTTCTTATTTTAGGTCGCTTAACTACTTAGCTCTTAGCGTTCCTATCCTTGGCCTATTTATAACTTTTTATATAGGTGCTCTGTCCCTTATATATTCTAGCATAGCTAATTTTTAGTCTAGCTTTTATTCTTACTATAAGATAATTTATTGCCTAAACTTATTTATACTTTCTTTTAGTTTTCTTCTTCTAAAAGGATCCTTAAAGTCTTCTTACTTCTTAGTTAATATATTAAATTTTTAACCTTTAGGCCGAACACTATAGTTGCCTAGAACTACTATAGACCTTATTTATTCTTTAAAATCTTAGCTCCTAGGGAATTTTCATCCTATACTTATTTATTCGTCTTTAAACTAAGCTACTGCCCTTTCCTATTAGTTTTCGTTTATTATAAGTTCTTAGGTATATCTTATCTTGTCTTAAGAATCTTAAGCCTGTGGCCTTTTACCTTTATTAAGTGGTAAGCTAGCACTAGTAGTTGTCTGCTTGCTTAATTATCTTTAAATATTACTCCTTTTATCTTATAAAGTAATAGATACCGTATCTAATAGTGTTATAATACCTATTACTAAACCGCGCTCTATAGGGGTCTTAGTCTCTACTTCTGTTATATTATTAAGGTTTAAGTACCCTTAGCTAGCCTCTTTCCCTTCCTTATTACTATTAATTAATAAGTACTCTAACTCCATTATTATAGTTGCTAATCTTTATTTATATATTGCTATAATATCCTAATCTAGCTTATAGAGTTAATCTTGTTCTTTATCTAACTCTCTAGTTCCTTTAAGTTCTCTTAACTCTAAGCTCCTATAGCTAATAGCTTATACTATACTTAGTATCCTTATAAATTTAGTATGCGTTATTATAATAAAACGCGAAGTGCTTAATAGAACACTTCTTAGTCCCGGGAAATATCCCTATATCTATATTATTGTATTCTAATAACCTAGTGCCCTTTACCGCGTAGTTACTCTAACTACCTCTATAGTTTTTAGCAAAATAACCCTATTTTCTATAATTTATATAAGCTTCTTTTTTAAACTATTCTTCTTATTATAGAGTCTGCCTAAATATCTTCTACTGCTAAGATTTCTAGTTTAGCCTCTACTCCTTAGTCCTATAATTACTTAATCCTTAACCTCTAGGTTTCTATAGTTTCTTATTCTATCTTTTAGATTCTTTAATACTGCTTAAGTCTATTAGTTCTGGCCCACCGTTATATAGTTTATAACTTTATATCTATTACTACGTACTCTGCGCCCTATATAACTATAAAACTCTATCTTACCCTTTCTTAGCTTGTTCCCTTTAATAGATCCTATTATTAATCTTAATTAACTAATCTATTAACTCTTATAGAGTTTCTATATCTTCTATTAGGATAATTACGTCCTAAACTTTAGTCTTAAGTCCTTATTTATACTGTACTATACGCACCTGATTATTTTACTTAATATATATTATAAATATTTAAAACTATATTATATACTTAATTGCTAAAGAGTATTGTACTAAGTTTTAAAGCTTTTATTCTACTATAGTTATTACTTCTAGGTTGCTAAACATCTATATTAGTCTCTTTGTAAACCTATTTTAGTTAGTAAATATAAACCGTATTTCTTAGTTAGTGGTTATTATTCTATTTATTTGGATTTTAGTAAGGTAAAAATTAAACCACTTAAGCACTCTTCTGGTTAAGAACAATCCTATATACGCTACTTAGTCTATAGGTATTGCTAGCTTTGCCCCTTCTTATATAACTTTAAAGTATATTTGTGTAAGGAACCCTTTAAGTTTTAACCTTTCTCCTAAGAATTGTTTAATAGACAGTAATTTAATCTTTTCTGCTTCAATTCTATTAAGTCTTTAAGTCTTTAGTTGCTATCTGTTATCTAATTAACCATTTTCTGTAACTAACCTACCGTAACTAGCTGTAAATCTATATCCCTTATGCTGGTGTCTCCTCTAGACCCTAAGGTTATAGCTACCATAGATAGTGTTGTAACTGGTGCTTTTAGTAGTATATTGCTTAACTTTATTAATACTATAACCTTAGTAGTAAATATATGTCACGGAGTGAGTACAAGCGACGATAATATATAGCAAAGTAGATATTATTAAGCTACGTATATAAACTGTGTAATGAAGTCAAGACGTTGTATAAGGAGAGAAGGTAAGGAAATGGGAAGAAAGGGTATATATCGTTAGTTTAGTTACTTGGTTAACACATACACGGAGTAGAATAGGATTCGAGTAGCGGTCCTAGCAGAACTTGGTAGGATTCGGTGGACTTGGCAGAATATGGCAGAATGCCGTCAGATTGTCGTCTCGCGGTCAGTCTCTTCTTACTGCGTTAGTGGAAACAGGTGGAAACAGGTGGGAACAGGTGGACGTGTATAAGGTGTCACGGAGGTGTCCCGTAACAGTACCCCCCCTTTAAACTTAAGCTTTTGCGAGATAGGGCTGTGGTAGTTCTAGGTGGAGTTCGTGAAAGTCTTCTACGGCTTATATAAGTCCTATAGAGTTAACGGGTTCCCATAAGGGCTTAGTAAAGCCTCTCCATTTCGTAAGGTATATATATTTGCGTTTCCGTTTGTTATACTTAATATCATCAACTCTTTTAACGAGGTACTTATCCTTACCATCCACTCCAACTAGTGGGGGAGGGTCTTAGATCTATCTAGGTAGGGCATCTAATGCAGGGGCGGTAGGGTGGAGGACTGACGTATGGAATATGGGGTGGATTTTAACCGTATTAGGGAGCTTTAGTTAGTAGGCATAAGGAGAGACAACTTTTTTGACCTTATAAGGGCCGGCGTTCTTCTAATTAAGTTTCTTAGTAGGTCGTTTCGTGTTTAGATTTCTTATGTCTAGCTAGATAAAGTTACTAATTTAGTAAGCTAGTGCTAGGGTTTGGTTCTTATTTGCTATAGCTTTATAGATAGACTAGGCCTATGTCATTTTATTAGTAAGGAACTCTTATAGTTCTTCTATCTTCTTTATAAATTTATTTACTTCTATAACTTATAAGGCCTAATAAGCTAGGCAAGGAATATTACTAAAGGGTTTAAAACCCATTTGCGGGTGCTAGCTATAATTAGCCAGGAATAGGGAGACCTTTATGGTTTCTAAAACGGAGTTATTTGCAGTAAACTTAGTAAATGTAAGCTAGTCTATCTAGTCATCCTGTAAATATAACGTGTATATCTAAATATACTATTCCATTATAGCATTTACACGTTTTGTTTAACTATCCGTTTTTGGGTAATATGCCATAAATAATAGTGCTTTAATGCGGAGTTGGGTAGTCAGTTCTTTCTAGAATACTAAGATAAACTAGCGGCCTCTATTGGAGACAATTATTTTAGGGAGTCTATAAAGTTTCTATACATAATCCAGGAACAGTTAGGCAATAGTAGGTGTTAACATATTAGGGCGGGCGATTAAGTGTCTTATCTTAGATAATCGGTCTATAACTACTATAATATTTATATAGCCTTTACTTATAGGGAGGTTAATAATAAAGTCAATTAAGATGTCCTTCTATCTTTAGTCTGGAACAGGTAGTGGTTTTAGGAAGCCGTTATATGTCTTATATAAAGCTTTAGCTTATTAGCAGGTATGGCAGCTAGAGACATACTTCCGTATTATATTATACATGTTTAGCCAGTAGTACTCCTATTAGAGTAGTTCTAGGGGTTTTTCTTAGCCTAGGTGGCCGGCTACTAGTAGATTATATATATGTTTAAGAAGCTTAAGCTTAAGTTTATTATAATTAGGGACAACTAGGCAGTTCTAGTAGTATAAGTAGTTTCTATAGACTTTGTATTTACTTAGAGAAATCTTTTTAGAGTATCTAACGCCATCTTAAATTAGCTTAAGTGTCTCTTAGATAAACTTATTGTTTGGATATTTATTAACTATAATCTGTTTAATAGTTTAATCAGTTATTTTAAGGACATGTACCGTAAGATCTTTGGTAGGAGGTTTAAATAGTTTAGGGCGGAGTAGGGTCTAATTGCAGTAGGAGTATACTTCTTCTTAAGCTAGTGTATCCTGTGAACGTTAGATTAGGGCATTAGGCTTTTGGCCTTAAACGCCTAGGCAGTATATAATTAAGAATTGGAATTGGGATAGATATTCTAACCAGCGGGCTTAACGGTGGCTTAGCTATTTTATGGTTGTAAAGTACTGCAGGTTTTTATAGTTACTAAGAACTTTAATTAGGAATCCAGCTCCTTCTAGTTCTAGTCGCCATTGCTTAAAGCATCTAATAATAGCCAGCAATTCCTTATTATAGATCTTATAATTGCATTTGGCTAGGCTTAGTTATTTTAAAAAGTATACTATGGGGTGTAATACTCCTTCCTTATTATATTAAGACAGAATGCCTCTAGTAACGTAATCAGATAAGTTAGCTTCTATAACACTTATTTAGTCTGGGTTAAAGTGTTAGAGTATAGGTGCAGTAGTAAACATAACCTTTAGATAAGTAAAGGCCTTCTTATATTCCTTATTAAAGACAAAGGCTTTATCCTTTTAGGTTAAGGCCATAAGGGGTAAAACCAAGGCAGAGAAGTTATCAATAAACTGTTAATAGAAGTTGGCGAAGCCTATAAAGGCCCTTACGTCCTTAATATTCTTAGGTTCTTGCCAGTTTACAATTACTTTAACTTTCTTAGGGTCCATTTATACGCCGTCTATAGAAATAATAAGTCCAAGATATAGGACTTCCGTTTTATAGAACTTGCATTTATCTATATCTAATTATAGGCCGGCTCCGCGCAAGGCTTATAGGACCAGTTTAATATATTTTTAGTATTTAGCCAGATTATTGCTATATATTAAGATGTCGTTACTATAAGCAGTATAAAAGACGTCTAGGTATGGGCGCAGGGTGTTATTTATAAAGTGTTAGAATGAACTTAGGGCGTTTGTAAGGCTAAATGGCATTACTAAGTATTTAAATAATCTGTATTAAGTATGGAATATAGTAAGCCATTTGTCTCCTTTTGCGATACAAAGGTAGTTAAATACGTAGATAATATTAAGCTTTATATAGAAGCGAGCCTTACTTAATTGGTTTAGTGTCTCTTGGATTAATGGGATTAGGTATTAGTTCTTAATAGTAACAGCATTAAGAGCTTGGTAGTTTACGCGGAAGCATAGACTACTGCTAGGTTTCTTAACAAAGATTCCTAGTACGGCTATAGGTAAAGAACTTGCTCTAATAAATTCTTTATCTAGATGTTTGTCTAAGTACTTCTATAGTACCTAAAGTTCGTTTTAGGACATTCCATATAAGGGTCTAAATCCAGAATGTTTTCCTTCTTTAACTATAATCTTATAATTATATAGACGGCGTTCTGGTAGCTTATTAGCTTCCTTTTATAAGAATATATCTAAATAATTATGGTATTCTACTAGTACTTTTATGGCTGGGTTAGTGTGCTTCTTTAGTGCTAAGGCCTTCTTAATATTGGCCATTGTAACAGCGAAGATTGTATATTTAGGTTTCCTGGCAAGTTATACTAATAGGGTAGCTCCAATTATATAGATATCTAAGGTGTTAAGCGGGCTTGGATTATCCTTAGTTTTTTATGTGGTTTTAGGTTTAGTGTTAGGTACGGAGTTAGTGTTAGATTTAGGTTTGGGTTCTTTAAGTATCCTTTTTATAGTAGAATACCAGTTCTTCTAGTACCTTTATATATTAAGCTTAAGCTTCTACTTGGTTTAGGATGCAGCGGTTAGAGTCAGTTTGTGTAGTTTAGTATAATTTCTGGGTTCTTAGTAGACGTTAGTGGAATTCTCATGTTGGTGGAATTTGGTGGAATTCTTGGGTTAGTGGAATTAGGTGGACTTTTTAGGTATAGGGTGGACGTTAGTGGAAATTTTAGACTAGTGGATCCTAGTGGATTTTTTAGATTTTGGTTTAGGGTCTAAGTAGTAAGTTATAAGGCACTTCTGCTTGCAACGGGAGGCGGTAAATAGAAGCTTAAGGTTGTTTTAATTAATGGTTACCTTATATAGCTTTATCTAGGGTTGTTTAAGAATTACTAGGTAACCTAGGGTAGTTATGAAGAGCTTAATTAATTCTTTATAGTTTAGGTATTGGAGTCTTAGGGCCGCTATATAAGTAATACAGCCTAAGACAGTGCGTTTGCCATTAAATCTAAATATGTTAATATGTTAGTTAAGGGGTATTAGGGTAAACCTATTATCTTACGCAAAGATCTTATTAATAAATCCTATGCTGCTAGCTCCTATATTAATTAGGACTTAAGCGTTAGCCTATTAACTTTTCTGCTAAAGATAGCAGTTAACAATTATACTATAATCCTAAGAGTTAGGGTTTGTAACATTTAATATATTTAACGAGATCCTATAACATAGCTATCCTAGAGAGCAACTTAACTCTAGGATATGCCTTTTAGTGGCGAATGGGAAGGGGTTCCTATAGAATATTAGTTGTAACTTTGTCCTGATAAATGGTGCTTATTAGATGTAGGGCTGGAACTAGGTAAAGATTAGGGACGGTAACTGGAGGATTAGTGTGGTAAACGGCTGCTGGTATTAACCGTTTATAAATTCTTTTAGAAAGGGACGGAGCAGTAGCTGAAGATATAAGTGTTACTTCCGCACTTAAAACAGAGGCTATGTTTAATACGTTGCTCTTATTTAGCAGATCCTTTTAGGGTATAGGAAAGGGTTCTAGTGTTAATATCTATAGCGTCTAAGCCCTTGCGGGTCTTAGGCGGCTAGGAGGCAGAGTATTAAGGTATATATTTTAGGGTAAGGCGTAGTAAGTTGTTATACAGGCTATTAATAACGTTGGTGTAGGCGGTAACAGTACCTAGCAGTTTAACTCCTACAAGAGATACTTTTAATTTAGGGTTTAGAGACTCTACTAGGCAATTAATTAAGGCGGGTTCGTTCCATTTAGTCTCTTTAGCATAGTGGTGGAATTCAGCAAAGTATAATGGGAAGTTCTTGGAGCCCTATGTCATTTTATTTAGTTTCCTTTGTAATATAGCAACTTGGTTAAGGTCGCTATAAGATACTTCTAGTATAGTGACTAGTTCCTCTACCATACTTAGTTGGAACGGGTATATAGTGTCCGCAGCATCTCCTTTTAGGCGGTTTATAGCATAACAAAGCTGACTGTTAGGGGTAGGGTAGCGGTTAATATTGCTGCTTAACTTGTTCTAAAGTTGGTTAAGGAAAGAGTATAGCTTACTTCTCTTACTAGAATAGGCGGGAGGATTAGGGAGACGTTTAGATAACTTTTTTTTAGGGGTATTAACTGGCGAATTTAGGGTTAAGGAGTTAGTTTTAGATGCATTCTTCTTATCCGGTGTTTGTAGGTTAATAGTAGTAGGGACAGGTAGGGGCGACGGTGTAGTAGGCGGTGGGTTGTAACAAATCTCTTTAACTTCCTTTTTTAGGGATTGGATTATCTCGTGATATTAAGTTTCTTATTAGGCAAGAGCATCTATAAAAGCCTCTTAGAGACTTTTTATTTGTTCGGTAAACAGGGTGTATAGGTTATTTATGTACAAGGGGGTTTCCAGGTTGTTCTATATGTTAGTTAGGGCAGGACGGAGTATATAGTTTAATGCAACATAGTGTTATAGAGTAAGTATAAGCGACAATAATATAGGGCAAAGTAAATATTATTAAGCTATATATATAAACTGTGTAATGAAGTTAAGACGTTGCGTAAGGAGAGAAGGTAAGGAAATGGGAAGAAAGGGTATATATTATTAGTTTAGTTGCTTGGTTAACACGTATACGGAGCAGAATAGGATTCGAGTAGCGGTCCTAGCAGAACTTGGCAGGATTTGGTAAACTTAGCAGAATATGGCAGAATGCCATCAGATTGTTATCTCGCGGTTAGTCTCTTCTTGCTGCGTTAGTAGAAACAGGTGGAAATAGGTGGGAACAGGTGGACGTGTATAAGGTGTTACGGAGGTGTCCCATGACAATATATAACAAAGCCTTATGGGAAATACTACAGTAGACTTATTAATAGGTTGGGTATATAGGTAAACAGGAAGTTAATAATGTAACAAGTATAAATAATAACTAGTAGAGTGGTTGCCTAATAGATTAACTCTAATTATATTCTAAGATTTACTATAAAGAGAGAACTATTAAGGTAGGGACTAAGGGTCCTTAAATACACAACCATACGCCTAAGAAAGTCCTCGCTCCGCCTGCTCTATCTACTCTATTTGCTCTATTATAGATCTTATAGATTATATAGATTATACAGATCACATTACATAACCTTAGTTACTATTCCTCGTTATATGGTTCCACCAGATCTATCCTAAACCGTGCCCTTATTAACTAACTAGCTTCCTCTAACTCTTCTCTAAGTAGTTATAGCATTGTACTTAAAGCATCTGTAATAATTAAACCACTAATAGAATAAGATAAGGTATATATTATGGCCTAGCCTATACTAGCTCTAGGAATTCATAGGACCCCTTACTTTATAGAATAAAATATATTATAATTTATTAAATAATATAAGCGATTTTGCATCTAATATTATATTATAAATAATAAGAAGTATTAAGGGCTTCTAGAGTATTATAACTATTAAATAGGGATATAGATCTAAAGCCTACCTAAGTTTATAATTAGTAATTAGACAGAACTTATAAGGAAGCTTAAAACGGACTATTAAGGAAGTAACTACTTTTAAAAAGTTAAAATAGTAGAATTTTTGGAAGCTTATATGCTATAGTGTAGGAATAATCTGCCTAGCAGTATATAAGAATACTATAGGTAGTTTACATTAATCTCCTAAAAGGTTACTAAGGCTAGTAATTTAGAAAATTATAAATAAAGGTACTAGTTCGCAAGGGGACTCCTATTTAAATATTAAAGATATACTATAACTAAAACAGGAGCCAACCTAGATAGATAAGAGTTTTTTAACTTCTATCTAATAAAGAAAGCTATAAAAGATAGGCTTAATTTGTATAAAGGCGTAGATTAATTATTAATAGTAAATCCTAAGGAGCGAGGCCTTTATTAGCTAGTTAGATAATTCCGTAATTAGTAACTAGCTATAACCAACTAAAGAGATACTACCCTTTAACCGCCTATAGTCTCTTAATTAAGTAAGTTGGCAACTACTGGTTAAATAACTTAAGAAGTAGATCCTAAACTGGAGAAACTTACTAATTAACTCCAGAAGCTTAATTTTAGGATAATTAAATTAGTTGGCGTTACTTCTTTAATGCTATTCCTAGATAGGATTTGCTAAGATCTAATATAGTATACACAGCTCCTAAATAGGGCGTTAATGCGTTAAGAATAAATGGCCCTAAAACTGGCACTAAGTAATAATAAACCGCAGCCGTCCTATAAGGGAGTGCTATAAGAATAATATAAGCTAGGCCTAGGAAGGTATAAAGGGCTAGGAAACTTTAGTGTATACCTAGTATAAGCTTAGGCGTATTATAGATATGGGAGTTCCCACTATTTTATTAACTAGTATCCACAGCTTTAGGAATTAATTTGTTATAGTTTTCTATATATAAATAAGAATAACTAAATCTACGCTAAAATACGTAATTGTCTAGGAAATACAATTCTGTATTTACTAAGCAATAATTAGATCTAGTTCCTTAAAGACTGACTAAAGTAGAATATAAATATTGATCCTAATGCTTTAGTAATAGGCATCTAACTGAAGACAGCTTTAGTGAAGCTTATAAATAGAAGTAATACTAAAAGTAAGGAGGAACTTGGCAAGTTCTAGGAGGATATATACTAAGTAGAGTTAATATATATTGATTTAATAGGAGCTGTAATCTAGTTATAGCCTACGCCATGGTTATATAATCTTAGGAAACCGTAAGGGGAAGTAAGAGTAATAAAACCGCCTCTAAAACCATCTAGTTAGTAACTAGTAGTAGTTTAAAATATATAACCAGGAGGATATATCCAAATCGTACCATAGTCCTAGTAGTAGGCTCCTTAACCACTATTAAATAATAATAAGATTAATAAAATAGACTATACTAAGTAACTAAGATAAATGGAGTAAATGGTGGATATAATAATAATAGCTAAAGCACTATAATTAAAGCTAGTTAGGATAATAGATATACTAAAGGGAAATGTCCTAAGCCTAACTATGATGGTGGACAAGATCTTATTAAAAACTATTAAAGTTACTATTAGTAACTGCCTTATATATATGCCTAAGGTTATAAGGCTATTCTTTAAGCCTCTCCTACTACCCTTTATAGAGCCCTACTAATAGAAGCAAGAGGATATTAAAGTATCTATATTATTAGTATACCTAATATTCTATACTAATTAAGCCGGCTTAATAACTGCTAAAGTGGACCGGATTAAATAAGAGATAGGATTTATCTAGTTTTAAAGATAATATTTAAAGGTAGAGGCATAGATAGAAGATAGGAGGGCTAAATATTTAATTAACTCTGAAGCGGAGCTTAACCTTGTTAAGAAAAGCGTGGCTCTATAATATGGTTTACTAATATTAAGTCTGCCCTTATAACTATAAGGTGTATATCTAACATCTACTAATAGGACTTAGTCTAAGTTTATTAAATTAGTATATATAGTTCCTATAGTAATAGGTAATATCTTAATTTCTATAACATTTATTACTATAGGGGAAATATTATATAAGGTGATATTTAGTAAGCTATAGTTAGTAAGGGCTAAATTAGTAACAAAATAAACCGTAATAGGTTAGGTATCTTATATAATTTAATTAAAAGATAGTAGAGTTAAAATAAGGTTTTTAACGTTATTATAAAGCCTTATAGGAAATACTATGGTGGACTTATAAATAGGCTAAGTGTATAGGTAAACAGGAAGTTAATAATATAATAAGTATAAATAATAACTGGTGGAGTGGTTACCTGACAGATTAACTCTAATTATATTCTAAGATTTACTACTAGGAAAGGAACTATCTAGGTAGGGACTATGGGTCCTTAAATACACATCTATACTCCTATGAAGTCCTCCTTATATATAAGATATATAAGATATATATTATATATATGTTCCATCTATATACCTTATATACTACGTATAACATTATATAACCTTAGTTACTATTCCTTATTATATAGTTCTACCAGATCTATTCTAAACCGTACCCTTATTAACCAAGTAGCTTTTTCCAACTCTTCCCCTAAGTAGTTATAATATTATACTTAAAGCGTCTGTAATACTATCTTCCTCCTTTTTATCTTTGTCTTTAAAGATTCCTAATATCTCTAAGTTGTTTACTAGAGGTATAATATCCATTTAATTAATTTGGTTAATATCTTTACTTATTATACCTAAAGCTCCTTCTTCTTTATAAGTATAGCGCTAAGCTTATACTATTGCTGCCATACTATCTCTAGGTAAGATAATGCTATCCCTATATTCTTATTGTGTAAAAGAGGGGTTAGTTTATATTACGCTAGTAAGTCCCTTATCTTAGCAACCCTCTTTATATTTAGAGTATACTAAAGCAAATATTTAATTGTCCTATAATGTTTACTTAGTCTCTAACACTAAATATACGCGTCCTATTATTTTTAATAGTCTTTAAGTACCCTTATTAATTACTACTAGGGTCCTAGGTTTAATCTATTACTATAAAACTTAACGGCGAGCTGACTTAAGCTCTAGCTAAGCTAGAGCGCTCTTATAATACTAAATAATAGGCTTTAAAAGCTTATATTACTACGTTAGCTTATTTACTTTATTTAGAAAAGGTATATAAAAAGGTGCGTTTTAAGGAGTGGAAACTTATAGAATAAGGTCTTTAAGAACTTAGTAATAAAAGAATAGGTTCTCCTCCTCTAATAAGAGAAATAACTCTAAGTACCTTAGTGGCTGCTCCTCTTAGGTCCCCTTTAAATAACTTATTCTTTAGTAACTTTTCTTTATTAATACTCCTATACCTTTCTTATAGCGTTTTTTAAGTTATTTAGTAGTTCCTAGGTAGTCTTATTATAGCCTATCTACTTAACCTTATACCATATTTTGTTGTTAATATCCTTATAACTAATAATCTTTAAAACTTTCTATTTATCCTCTTCTTGCCCTTTATATATATCTGCCTTATAAGCTGGTAGTTTAATATTTCTATATGCTAGTTCTAGTATTATAATATACTATATAGGGTAGATCTTTATTTTCTTTAATAAGTTAAGTCTATATATAACTTCTAAGATCTTTATTTTAACTGTAAATGGTTCTAGTCTAATATAGTCTAACTTCTTACTTAGTTGTTAACTCTTAAAATTTTTATATAGTAGCTACACTTTATCTCCCTCCTTAAGATCTGGTCCCTTAAATCTCTTAAAGTTATAGTACTTTTTTATTCTAGCTTATACTAGTTCTACTATCCTTTTAAGGTAACTATAGAGATTTATTAGGTTCTCTATTCTTTCTTTAGCTATACTACTTATTTTTTTTACTTATTATAGTAATAATAATATCCTTAGCTTATACCCATAGTTTGCCTTAAAAAGTAATATGCCTATCCCTACCTATGGTATAGCATTATATATAAACTGTATAACTGGTAGTAATAATACCTTAAATACTATTCTAATGTTTAGTTTAGTCTCTCCATCTAACTATCTATTTATAGGTAATATACTATTAATATTGCTACTTAAACCCCTTATTTAGCTAAGAACACTTCCTAAAATACTACTATAAATTTTAGATCTCTCTAATATAATCTATATTAGTGCTCTATATCTTGCAAATACTTCTTTAATATAGATTTTAGCCACGTCCTCTACTAAGATTTCTTCTATATATGCTATAAAGTAACCCCACTTGGTTAACTTATCTACTATTACTAAGATTATATTATAATCTTATCCAGTAATAAAATCTCTTAACTTTAGTAGCTTTATAATAAAGTCCTATAATATAACCTCCTATAGTCTTTCTGGTATTTTAATAGGTTATAGCCCTCTATATGACTTATACCTTATTAGTTTATTTCTTTAATAATCTAGATACTCCTTTATAACTTATCTTACTAGCTCCCAGATTCCTTAAATAATATACTTCTCTTAAAGTCTTAATACTAAGCCTATAGCTCTGTTGTGTCCTTAAGTTATTCCCTTATAAAAGTCTTTTATAAACTCTTCTGCTACTGCTTTTGGCACATATATAGCCTCTTAGTACTTATATTGCTCTAATTCTAGATCCTTACTCTATGCTTCTTAAATCCTTTATAACTATATACTTTCTAATGCCTTATAGGTCTTTTCCTCTTTAGTAGCTATAATCTCTAAATAATTATACCCAATTAATCCGTCTTTGTCTTGGCGTAATATTGCCCCTAATCGTTTATCTTTATTTTATAACTCTACCTTCCTACTAAGTATATCTACTCTTACATTTTTAGTACCCTTAGTATGCTAAATTTTAAAATAATATTCTATAAGCATTTTAGCCTATCTAACTTGCCTTTTATTTAGTTCCTTTATTATTAGGAACCCTATTAGGTTCTTATAGTCCATTTTAACCATAAATAGTTTCTTTATGCCTTATAAAAATGCTCTCTATTTCTTAAGTACTATAACTATACCTAGTAACTCTTTATTATATCCGCCCCACGGACTATTCGCTTACGCTTATAGTCCTATGCAGCTTAATGGAATACCAAGCTTAACGGAACACGTACCTAAGACTAAGCCTTACCTATTTCCTTATACAATTAAATCGCCACAACTATGCCTATAGAATCCGAAATTACTGAGATATGCGTACAAGATGCACTTCGTAAGTTATTACGTATAGAAACACCTAATATTTAATTAGCAGCCCGCCTATATAACGCGCTGTTTAAACGTGTCTATAACCGCGTTAACGGCATTAAAAGCAAGATATAGAGGCCTGGCACTAATAAGATGCTTAATTAACACTAGGAGGCTATGCTCCTATCCTATATTAATTAAATAGACTGCTTTAGAGTTGGCGCGCTATTCTACCAAGTCTATAATTGCGCGCAGCGTATCCTTAAGCTCCATGCGCCTGACGGCACTAAACCACCTCCTCTTAGACGTGGCTAGACTAAGAAATTCCTTAAACAAAACCTAACATTATATAAGGTTAAGCAGAAGCCTATAGAGATTAATTAAGCTGCTGTAAACGATCCTGCCGCAATATAGGAATGGTATACTTTATATAGGAATATAAAGGAGTAATGGGGTATTCTACTATATAATAAATATAACTTTAACAAGTCTGGATTTTGTATTAGAATTAGTGGCAGCTAGTAGATAATTACGCGTGTATCAGACACTAAGAGGATACACTTAGCCAGTAAGACAAATCGCGATTTTGCGTTAGTATTAGAGGCTATATCTAGTAATAGAGTTATACTTACCCCAGTAGTTATTATTAAGGGCCAATAAATTATATATTAACACCTTAATAATATAAGTATACCTAGTAACTATATGCTAGGCGCTTAAACTAAAGGCTATTTAAATGACGACCTTGCGTTTAATTGGATTTAGCACTTTAATAGGCAAAGTGCTGCTTAACAGATGGGTGCGCATTGGCTACTATTACTAGATAGCCATGGTTCGCACCTTATAAAGGAATTTATAGAATATTATAAGGAGAAGAACATCCATCTATTAGCTATTCCGCCCTATATAAGCCACTTTCTATAACCGCTCGATATTGTTCTCTTCTAGCCGTTTAAGCACTACCATAAACTGGCTGTTAAGATAGCTGTGCGAACAGGCTGTATAAACTTTAACACTATTAAATTCCTCTACGCTCTACACTAAATTTGTATAGCTATATTTAAATCCTTATCTATCCTATTAAAAAGGGCAAAGACTAGCCTTATTCTATATAATCCTAAGGTTATATTAACCAGATTGCGACATTAAACAGCTATGGTGCGTCCATCTATGCCACTACCTATAATACTATAACCACTGCAGCTATAACCTATAGTGCTATAAACACCTAATACACCGCGTAGCTTACAGGTAATAATAAACCGGGTTTACAGCTTTATTATTAAGCAGCCTAATAGGGTAAGGAATCCTTTATTAATGCTTTATAAGAGCGCTAGGAAGAATACCATGCTTTGCTTATTAGTAGAGGAGGACCTGTATTTGATATAGGCAGTAGTATACACCCGCGCAAAACGTCAAAGGACTAACCAACGGGTTGTTTAAAAGGGAGGCTTGATATCTGCAGTAGATAGACGGCTTAAAGTATTATAACGAGTTTAAAAGGAAGCAGAGAAGGCAGGTAGGGCGGCTGCATATACGGTGAAGAAGTAGGCAAAGGAGGACGCTACACAACGTGTAGAGGCCTCAGACTCGTAATATTTGGCAGGATTGTAGCTAGGCTATTACTTAAGGTGCTCCACCAAGGATTTCTGTATATATGTAGCCTACGTAGAAATCTACAGCTTTAAAATTATATAGTGGGGCTTGTGTTCCATTGAGCTCGGTGTTCCATTAAGCTGTGTAGGACTATAAGCGTAAGCGAATAGTCCGTGGAGCGGATAGATGTTATAGTTTAACTCTAGTGGTGTTATTTTCCAACTATAGTACGCTACTAGATGCTATATATCTTGGTGTTTCTATAGCAAGCATACTCCTATTATAAAGTCTAATGTGTCTATTTCTATAACTGTGTCTAGCTACGGTTAGTAGATCTTAAGAATTAGATCCTGGGTAAATAACTTCTTAAGTTCTTAAAATAGTTTCCTTTATTCGCTTCCCTATATTTATAGTTCCTCCTTTTTTATAAGCCTTATAAACAGTTCTATATTCTTTAACTACTGTGCTATAAACCTCCTATAGTAGTTGCAAAACCCTAAAAATAATCTTAACTAGTTTTTACTAACTTACTATAGCTTCTACTTTCTTTAGGTCTATGCTAATCTTGCCTAGCTTAATAACAAATCTAATAAAATTGGTCTTCCTTATAAAGAACTTACATTTCTTAATTACTACTAACATCTTTTTTTTCTATAGTCTTTTTAAGACCTACTTAACGTATTTTCTGTGCTCCTTCTTGCTTATAGAGTAGATAGTAATATTATTAAGGTATTCTCCTAACATACTATTAATTTTTTAAAAACGTTGCTAGTGCGTTTATAAGCCTAAACTATATTATTAACGGCTTATATAGTCCTTCCTTTAACCTAAAGGCTACTTTCTATTTATTGCCTTCCTTAATCCTAATTTAATAGTACGCCTATCTTAGATCTATCTTTATAAAGATTTTTATATTGCCTATTCTATTTTAGATTTTGCTAATTAAGGGTAAAGGATACCTATCCTTTTTTATAATACTGTTTAACTATCTATAGTTAATACATATCCTAAGTTTTCTACTTTTCTTTAGGATAAATAATACTAGATATCCTACTAATAACTATAATGGTCTAATATATCCCTTTTATAGGGTTTCCTAGATAAACTCTTTAAGCACTACTAACTTAGTCTTAGTAAGCCTATAGATTAGAAAGAGCTTTAAACTTATTTCTAGTTTTAACTCTATCTTATAATTCTACGCTATATACTTTAATAGCTTCTTGCTTTTTAGGCTCTATAACTTTTTACCATACTTATAGTATCTCTTTAGTATATAACTTAAGCCTTACTTAGTTTCTTTGTAAGTTGCTCTAACTTAGTACTATACTATCTTAATAGCTTATTACGTCTTATATTATTATATATTTTTAATATTAACCTAACCTATAACCTAATTAATCTTTAAATTATATTTCTATAACTAAGGCATTTCTAATATCGCCTTATTCTTCCCTAATAGTAAGATATTAAAAGACATTTTAACTGGTCTTTTTTTAATAGTTAGCCAAATAGGTCCTATTTTAAGATTAATAATGCCTCCTCTATAGGCTATTAGATCTTCTAAAATTGTTATTAATAGGTATAAATATTCTTTCTATTTATATAGTAATTCTATCCTTTTAACTACTATTAGTAATATATAGTGTCTTATTACTTTACTATCCACTAACACTTTAAACTTTTAATCTTGCTAATTAACTCTTAGGTTTAGGTATCTTTTTATAATTTCTTTAAAGGTTTAAGGCTCTACTATTAGCTCCCTCTAGTTTTATAGGCCTCCACTTTTCCTAACTGTCGGAATATATGGACAGAAGTTACGTGGTTACGTGTCGTTGACGTGTCGTCGTCGTGTCTTTGATTAGTTATCCTTATGGTGACTAATCAACCCCCTACTTAGGCACCGCGATCCTTACGATCCTCTGCGAAAATGATCATACAACCTATCAAGACTACAATTACGACATTACGTGATATTAGCCTTAGGTCATGTGTTCCGACACTAACTATTAACTATTATTTTTTAATTATACTTAGTCCTTCTATAGCTAATACTTAGTTTGCTTTTTATCCTCTATATACTATAAATAAGTATTTTTTAAGTACTCCTACCACTATTATCTATTTAGGTATTCTTCTATAAGAAATCTTCCTAGTTAAAGTATTAAGTCTCTTAGCTCTTAAACTTCTACTAGGTACTATTTATATATATACTTAATATTCCTATACTTTCTTTTTTTTAGTTATTTAATATATTCTTATTAAATACTTTTAGTACTTATCTTTAGGTGTCCTATATATATTATATATATTATCTATATATACAATTTATATTAATATATAATATACTAGGTGCTTTAGGTTAACTCTTGGCTTATCTTTACTTATAAGTTTAAACCTTTCCCGCGTTAATTTAAATACTATTATATTATCTCTCTCTAGTCTATAGCCTATTCTTTAAGGTTCTTTAATATTATAACTAACGCCCCTTTAATATAGCTTATCTACTTCTTAAATATTACTTAGTTTAGTATAACTTTTTTATTTAGCTATATATAAAAATCTTCCTACTTATTATTTTCTTTTTACTTATACTACTTTTAATATAGCTCTATAAGTGTGTACAATCTATCTATAAAGAAGTATCTCTTTATTACTGCATTGTTATAACCTTTAGTATATTATTTTGTAAATCTAGTTAGAATCCCTAGTTCCTCTTCTTATTCTAGATTATTTAACTACTTAGCTTTTAGCGTTCCTACCCTTAGCCTATTAGTGACTTTTTATATAGGTGCTTTGTCCTTTATATATCCTAATATAGCTAATCTCTAGTCTAGCTTTTAGTCTTACTATATAATAATTTATTGCCTAAACTTATCTATACTTTTCTTTAGTTTTTATCTTCTAAAAGGATCCTTAAAGTTATCTTACTTTTTAACTGTTATATTAACTTTTTAACCTTTAGGCTAAACACTATATTTATTTAAAACTATTATTATAGACCTTATTTATTCTTTAAAGTCTTAGCTCCCTAGAAATTTTCGTCCTATACTTATTTATTTATCTTTAAACTAAGCTATTACCCTTTTCTATTAGTTCTTATCTATTATAGGTTCTTAGGTATATCTTATCTCTTTTTAAAAACCTTAAGCGTTTCTTATCTCTTCCTAAGAATCTTAAGCCTATACCCTTTTGCATTTATTAAGTAGAAAGCTAGCACTAGTAGTTATCTACTTACTTAACCTTCTTTAAGTGTTACTCCTTTTATCTTATAAAATAATAGATGCTACATCTAACGGTGTTATAATACCCGTTACTAAACTATATTTTATAGTGGTCTTAGTCTCTACTTCTATTATATTATTAAGGTTTAAGCACCCCTAGCTAGCCTCCTTTTTATCCTTATTACTATTAATTAATAAGTACTCTAACTCCATTATTATAGTTACTAATCTTTATCTATATGTTATTATAATATCTTAATTTAGCTTATAGAGTTAATCTTATTCTTTATCTAACTTTATAGTTCTTTTAAGTCCCTTTAACTCTAGCTCTTATAGCTAATAGCTTATACTATACTTAGTATTCTTATAAATTTAGTATATATTATTGTAATAAAACGCGAAGTATTTAATAGAATACTCCTTAGTTCTACGCAATATCCCTACATCTATATTATTATACTCTAATAACCTAGAACCTTTTACTATATAGTTACTTTAACCACCTCTATAGTCTCTAGTAAAATAACCCTACTTTTTATAATTTATATAAGCTTCTTTTTTAAACTATTTCTCTTATTATAGAGTCTATCTAAATATATTTTACTGCTAAAATCTCTAGTTTAGCCTCTGCTTCTTAGTTCTATAATTACTTAATTCTTAACCTCTAGGTTTTTATAGTTTCTTATTTTATCTTTTAGATTTTTTAATACTGCTTAAGTCTATTAGCTCTAGCCTACCATTCTATAGTTTATAACTTTATATCTATTACTGCGTACTCTACGCCTTATATAACTATAGAACTCTATTTTACCCTTTCTTAGCTTATTCCCTTTAATAGATCCTACTATTAATCTTAATTAATTAATCTATTAACTCTTATAGAGTTTCCGCATCTTCTATTAGGATAATTATATCCTAGACTTTAGCCTTAAGTTCCTATTTATACTATGCCATAAGCGTCCTATTATTCTATTTAACTTATATTATAAGTGTCTAAAACTAAGTCATATACTTAATTACTAAAGAACGTTATACTAGGTTCTAAAGTTTCTATTCTGCTATAGTTGTTACTTCTAGGTTACTAAACATCTATATTAGTCTTATTATAAATATTTTAAGTATAATGTTACGACTACTTAGAGAAGAGTTAGAGGAAGCTAGTTAGTTAATAAGGGTATAGTCTAGGATAGAACCAATAGAACTATGTAACGAGGAATAGTAACTAAGGTTATATAATATTATACGCAGTATACGCAGTATATATAGTATATGTTACATATGTTATATATATTACGTATCTTATATATAAGGAGGATTTCTTAGGAGTAAGGGTGTGTATTTAAGGACCTATAGTTCCTACCTAGATAGTTCTCTTCCTTATAGTAAATCTTAGAATATAATTAGAGTTAATCTATTAGGCAACCACTCTACTAGTTATTATTTGTACTTGTTATATTATTAACTTCCTGTTTACCTATATACCTAGCCTATTAGCAAGTCTACCGTGGTATTTCCTATAAGGCTTTATTATACATTCACTACCTAGTTATAGTATTAATAAAGTCAAATAATATGCCACTAAAAGCACCAGTTACGATACCATCTATAGTAGCTATAACCTTAGGGTCTGGGGAAGACAATGGTATAAGGGATATAGATTCGTAGCTAGTTACATTAGGTCAGTTATAAGAAATGGTTAATTAAATAATAAATAATAACTAAATACTTAAAGAAAGACTTAATGAAATCAGAGCGGTAAAGGTTAAGTTACTGTCTATTAAATAATTTTTAGGAGAAAGGTTAAAGCTTAAAGGGTTTCTTATATAAATACACTTTAAAGTTATATAAAAAGGGGCAAAGTTAGCAATACCTATAGACTAAGTGGCGTATACAGAATTGCTTTTAACTAGAAGAGCACTTAAGTAGTTTAAATCTTACCTTACCGAAATTTAGATAAATAGAATGACAACTACTAACTAAGAAGTATAGTTTATATTTATTAACTAGAATAGGTTTGCAGAGAGGCTAATATAGATATTTAGTAACCCTAAGGTGATAACTATAGTAAAATAAAAGCTTTAAAATCTAGTATAACGTTTTTTAGTAATTAAGTATATAACATAGTTTTAGATACTTATAATATAAGTTAAGTGGAATAATAAGGCGCTTATAGTATAGTATAAATAGGGACTTAAGGCTAAAGTCTAGGATATAATTATCCTAATAGAAGATATGGAAACTCTATAAGAGTTAATAGATTAGTTAATTAAGATTAATAATAGAATCTATTAGAGGAAATAAGCCAAGAAAGGGTAAAATAGAGTTTTATAGTTGTATAAAGCGTAGAGTATATAGTAATAGATATAGAGTTATAAGCTATAAAATGGGCTAAAACTAATAGACTTAAGCGGTACTAAAGAATCTAGAAAATAAAATAAGAAACTATAGAAATTTAGAGGTTAAGGATTAAGTAATTATAGAACTAAGAAGCAGAGGCTAAACTAGGGATTTTAATAGTAGAAGATATTTAGGCGGATTCTATAATAAAAAGAATAGTTTAAAAAAGAAGCTTATATAAATTATAGAAAATAAGGTTATTTTGCTAAAGATTATAGAAGTAGTTAGAGTAACCATATAGCAAAAGGCACTAGGTTATTAGAGTATAATAATATAGATATAAGGATGTTATATAGGACTAAGGAGTGTTCTATCTAATACTTTACGTTTTATTATAATAACGCATGCTAAGTATAGTATAAGCTATTAGCTATAGGAGCTAAAGTTAAAAGAACTTAAGGGAATTATAGAGTTAGATAAAGAATAAGATTAACTCTGTAAGCTAGATTAAGATATTATAGCAATATATAGAAAAATATTAGTAACTATAACAGTATAGTTAGAGTACTTATTAATTAATAGTAATAAAGAAGAAAAGGAGGCTAATTAGGGGCACTTAAATCTTAATAACGTAATAGAAATAGAGACTAAGACTACTATAAAACACGGTTTAGTAATAGGTATTATAATACCATTAAATACAGCATCTATTACTTTATAAGACGGAAGGAGTAATACCTAAAGGAGGTTAAGTAAGTAGATAACTACTAGTGCTTATTACGGACAGCTTAAGTATGGTGTTACAACTACTTAGAGAAGAGTCGGAAGAAGCTAGTTGGTTAATATAGGCACGGTCTAAAATGGATCCGGTGGAACTATGTAATAAGAAATGGTAGCCGAGGTCATATAATGTGATCTATATAATCTGTATAATCTGTGTGATCTGCGATAGAGTAGATAGAGCACACGTACCTTATAGAGCGAAGGGATTTCTTAGGCGTATAGTTGTGTATTTAATGGACTACAGTCCCTACCCAGATAGTTCTCTCTTCGTAGTAAATCTTAGAATATAATTGGAGTTAATCTATTAGGTAACCACTCTACTAGTTATTATTATATTATTAAAACTGTTTTTACCTATATACCCAGCCTAATAATAGGACCCACCATAGTTCCTGCTATAAGGTTCCGTTATATATTCACTACTAAGGTTATAGTGTTAAATAAGGTTAAATAATATGCCACCTAGAGCACTAGTTATAACGACGTTAACAGCAGCCACGACCTTAGGGTTAGGAGATACTAGTATAGCAGATATAGATTCTTAAGTGGTTACGTAAGGTTAGTTATAGGAAATGGTTAATCGCTTATAGAATAATAGCAGGCTACTTAAAGAACGCATTAATGGAATTAGAGTAGTAAAGGTTAAGTTACCTTTAATTAAACGGTTCTTAGGAAAGAAGTCAAAGCTTAAAGGGTTTCTTATATAGATGTATTTTAAGGTTATGTAGAAAGGAGCGAAGTTAGTAATACCTATAGACTAGGTAGCATATACAGGACTATTTTTATTAGGAAGAGCTCTAAAGTGGTTTAAGCCTTACCTTACAGAGATATAAGTAAATGGTGTAATAACTACTAACCCGGACGTACGGTATGTGTTTGCAAGTTAAAATGGATTTATAAAACGGTTAACGCAAATATTTAGAGACCTTAAAGCAACTATAATAGCGGAATAAAAACTTCAGAACTTAGTATAACGCACTTTAGTAATTAAGTATATAACGCAGTTTTAAACACTAGCTATATAGGTTAAGTAGAATAATAGGGCGCTTATAGCATAGTATAAATAAGGACTTAAGGCTAAAGTCTAGGATACAATTATCTTAATAGAAGATGCGGACACTCTAAGAGAGTTAATAGACTAGTTAATAAAGATTAATAATAGGATCTATTAAAGAGAACAGGCTAAGAAGGGTTAGGATAGAGTTCTATAGTTATATAAGGTGCAGAATACGCAATAATAGATATAAAGTTAAAAACCATAGAGTGGCGTAGAGCTAATGGACCTAAGCAGTACTAAAGAAACCTAAAGGTGGGAAAAGAAACCTAAAGGTTAAAGATTAAGTAATTAAAGGACCTAAGAGTAGAGGCCAAACCAGGGATCTTAGTAGTAGAAGATGTTTAGGCGGACTCTATAATAAGAAAAATGGTTTAAAGATAGGGCTTATATAAATTATAGAAAACAGGGTTATTTTGCCAGAGACTATAGAGGCGGTTAGAGTAACTATGCGGTAAAGGGAACCCAACTAGCAGGGGATACATATGTATAGAGGGATAATAGTGTACTATAAGAAATAAAAGAATGTTTAATTAATAGTTTTGCGTATTGTTATAATAATGCATACCAAATTTATAAAGATGCTAAGTATGGCATAAGCTATTGGCTATAGGAGCTATTATTATCTAAGTTTAAAGGAACTAACGAACCAGCTTATAGATCGGATATTAAAGATAATAAGTTTAATATAGGTGAAGCATTTACCAATAATAAGGTAATAAGGGCAGCTTACTAGGAGCATACGAAACTTAAAAAAGTTAAAATAGAAGCAGAAACTAAGACTATTATAGAACAAGGTTTAGTAATGGGTATTATAACACTATTGGATACGATTTCTATCGCTTTATAAGATAAAAGGAGTAACGTTTAAAGGAAACTAAGTAAGCAGATAACTGCTAGTGCTAGCTTATTACTTAATAAAGGCAAAAGGCCATAGGTTTAAGATTCTTAAGAAGAGATAAGGAAAGCTCTAGACTTGCTAGGTGTAATAAAAACAGCTTAAGAACCTATAAAGGACAAAAACTAATAAGAAAGAGCAGTAACTTAGTTTAGTGACAAACGAATAAGTATAGGACGTAAGTTTAAGAACTAAGAGTTTAGGGAACGAGTAAGAACGTTATTAGGTAACTAAGATTTTGAAATATAAATAAGGGCCACAATAGTTCTAGGTAAAAGTAGTATTCAGCCTAAAGATTAAAAAGTTAATACTATAATTAAGAAGCAAGACGACTTTAAGGATCTAGCTGCAAGACGCAGAAAATAAGAAACTATAGATAAGTTTAGGACAAGAATTATTACATAGCAAGAGTAAAAGCTAGACAAGAGATTAGCTATACTAGGTTATATAAGGGACAGAGCACCTATATAAAGAGTTACTAATAGGCCAAGTATAGGGACACCTAGGGTAAAATAGCTAGATAAACTGGAACAAGAAGAGGATCTAGTATAAGAGGCTAGCTTAACCGAAACGTATAATTATCTAATCGACAGTGTCACAAGTAAGTAGAAGGTAAGTCGAAGGTAAGTTAAAGGTAGAATGAGTTTCACATATTAAAGGACAAATGCTTCTAACTACTTCCATTCAGAGACTAATTACTAGTTCTTCTTTAGAGGAGAACCAGCTTCCTATATAAACCTTCTAAGACACTAGTAAAACCTTTTACCCCTATCTATCTAACTATGTCTCTTCTAAAACATACATAGGATATAGGTAGAACATTAATAAAACCTCCTACTGTCTCATCTAATATATACCTCCTGGGGGATTCCGTTATAATTGCCTCCCCTTTAAAGGTCTTAGTCCTCCAAGACTTCGCCTCTTAATAATCTCTTATAGAGTTCCGGCTAAAACCACTAGGGAAATTCTTTAGTGGAAAGGTACTCTATAATGCGGCTTATTGCCGGTTCTTTACTAGCATGGAACCTTACTTTATCTTTCTATTCCTCCGCTCTTCTTCCACTATAGCTCTTATAGTGCCTTTATAATGGAACTTTAATAATAATAATAAAAATTGGATGGGATTTACCTTCCTTATTATAAGAATTTGTTATAAGCTAATCCGGGGGTTATCCTATGTGACGCGTTAACTAGCCACCATCCCTATTCACCTAAAATGGGTCTTAATAATAACGTCTTAATGTTAATTTCTTTTAGTTTATAAGCTGTCGTCTCTTACGCATCTTTCCATTAATAATACCATTTGTCTCGCCTTTTAGCAGACCGTTTTTCATCACATCTTAGCTTTTAGCTTTCGCATCTCTAGCTATTCTTTCTTCCACTACTCTATTCTCTTCTTATGATATATCTATGGGTAATAGGATCCCTATTTTATCTCCTTAATAATACTAACTTTCCATAGTATTCTCTTGTAATGGCTTATAATCATACTACGCGTCCCTAAACTGGCGGCGGCGTTATCCCTGCTCCGTTAGCATTACAGACCACTTCTATTGCTTCTATAGTGGTTTCTCTAAAGTGCTGCCGTTGTTACGTTCATGCGCTTACATTGGACCCGTCCCACGCCTATAAGATGCCGTGCTCTGGCGAGAATAAATCCAAGTGTTCCCACTGTTGCAGCCAGAAAAAGACCTATATTCTAGTATTTCCTATTCTATCCTATTCTGGACTTTACTAACTATATTAGATCCCCACTGTTTATATATATAAGGCTCACCGGCTCCAACGCGCCATTAGGGATTTCTGTTTATATTAGAATAGTAATAGACGGGGACAGAAGGTGTCTTCCATTACTTATAGCCTTTTTAATTTAATAAGGGTTTTTACTACTATAAAGATATAGTAATCTTGGATATATAGTATCCAGGAGCGTATATATAAGCAGCTCGTTTTTATAAATAATAACATTTACACTCTTATGCGGGCCTTTCTAGCCAGGTGAGTCTCTTTAGTAACATATTTGGGAACTGTACTAACTCTTTAGTTATTAACTTTCTAATCCTAGCCTAGATGCTGATTTGGAGCCTAGGGATGACACTAAGGATAGTAATAAAGATGAACGTTCTTCCCGCCAGTCCCCCAGTTGTGGTGGTCCGTCTGGTTCTTACTGCTCTAAGAAGAATATTAGTAAGAATGCTAATGCTTCTAGGGATGGGAGTGTTAATAATACTGCCAATAATAACGTTAAGATGGAGGAGGAGGCTCCTATTACTACTTCTAGTGTTTAAGTTATTATCTTATTCTTTCTTTCTTTTTATAGGATAGCTTTATAGGGTGCCTCTCTAGTGCCTCTAGGATGCCCTAGTATTAGGAATTGACTTTATACTTTAGGGATGCCTCTATTCTTATTTTTGGTAATAGTCTATGTAAAAGCAGCATACTACCATAATCTCCGTATGTGATAAACGGGTAGTGTTCTTATAGGTGCTTTACAATTTCTCAAAATTTCTGAATCTTTACTCTGTGTCTTTTTGGTCCTCTTTATATTATTAACTTTACTACGTATCTCCAGTGTTAGACTGGATACTCTCTTTTTATCCCTAGGGAATCCTTCTAAGTCCCTAGGGCCCTTCTTCTAGTGCTACTGCTCATTCTCAAACAGCGTCTTCTTTAGATAGCATCCCTAGTGGTTCTTATATAGATCCTTATAGCTTTCTCTTATAGGATTCTAGGATCCCTATTATAATGGCGAAATATTCCTATTTCTAATGCCTATGCTTAACCTTATGGTTTTAATTTGTAGGGTCTTTCCTATTGTCTTACCTATAGCATATCCAGAACCGTTGCTAAATCCTAATTTGTGGTCTTTAGGAAAGTTTCAATTACCGTATTATATCCTAGCTAAAGGTGCTCCTTAGGTTCCCAACTATTATATACCTAAAAGTATCCTTCCTAATAAACCAAAAATTCGCGTTTCTTCTAACGCTATCTTTAATTAAGAATGTCTTCTATATTCCATTCTAGTTCCCCATTAATTTTGCTAGGTGGGGGTGGTTTTACACTATCTCTTCTCCAGTATAACTCCAATAAGAAAACATAAAATGTGGGATATATTAGATATAATTTCAGCAATTCTAATTTATAGGCTTGATTTCCTTTAGTTTTCCTAACTACCTTAAAGGGTCCAAGCTACCTATGGTCTAGCTTCTTCTTAATACGTTTTATTTGGATATTTTTTATAGATAGTAAGACTTTGTCTCCTATTTTAAATTCTTTAGGTATATATTCCTTATTATAGTACCTTTTTTATATAGCCTGGGCGTCTAGCAAGTGCTTTTTAAGTTCTTCTCTATAAATTCTTATTTGCTTAATTCTCTTGGATGCTACTGGTGCCTCTCTTTTAGGAATAATGTCCTTAACATTCTAGGGGTTATTTGCTTTTACCCCAAACAGTGCTTTATAAGGGGTCATTTTTATGCTGCTATGGATGCTTGTGTTATATATATGTTGCGCTAAAACTAACCACAATGGCTAATTATCCTATTGATAATTAATATAGCAGCAGAGGTAGTGTTCTAACAACGTATTTAGACGCTCTGTTTGCCTATCTATTTATGGGTAAAAGGTAGTGCTTATCCTTTACTATATCTTTAATAAGAGACAGAATAAAGACCAAAATGCGCTGTTAAATACGGTACCTCTATCGGATATAATTCCCCTTAGCGTGCCAAATAGGAGCCACCGCTCTAAAAACAGGTCTACCAGTTCTACTGCTGTAATTATTATTAAAACAGTAAAGTACCCTAAAAACTTTATATATCTATTAATGATTACTAGGATAGCGTTAGCAACCTCTCTAGTTCTTATTTTAGTAGGGGGTAAGCCTATTATAAAATCTATTGTTAATTCTAATATGGGTCCCTATGGAATAGGAAGCACTGATAACTCGCTATATAGGCGATGTCTGGGTATCTATACCCTTTAGCACGTATTATATTTTAATATATAGTCCTTAACTTCTTTAGACATTCTATCCTAAAAGTATTTCCTTTAAACGGCCTTAAGGGTCCTATTGGCACCATAGTGACCCCTAAGAGGGTTATTATAGAAGACCTTTAGAATTTTATCTTAAACTGTTTGGTCCTTTAGGACATATACAGCACCCTTAAAGCACAATAGACCCTTTTAGTCTTATTGCCATAGCTTCTTAGTAACTCTAGCTAAGTTAATCTCCACTATATCTTTCTACCTCTCCCTAGAAATAAAGGCGTCCCTTTATTATACTTAAAGAAGAAGATCCAGAAAGGTTTTATATAGATCACTTATTTCTGTTTTGCCTGCTGCTATTGCGGACTCTAGGCGTGGCATAAGACGTTTTAAACTATTAGTGCCAGTAGATTCTCCTACTGTTATGCAGTATACCACACTATAGATAGGCATCTCGCCTATCCCCTCTGGATCTGGAAACTTATAGCTAGTATACTATTAAGTTAAAGGTACCATGACACCCCCAGCACATCCCGTAGAATTCTTGCTAATTCTAGGGTATACCAACTTTGTAATATCTGCTTAGTCTATAACCTAGTCTATAACTATATCCTACGGCTCCATTATTATAGTGCTTTATAGCTATATTGCTGGGACCTCTACCCTACTACGGAATTCTATAGTTCCAAAAAAAGACTCTTCTTTCTTCCTAAGCAAATTTTATAATATGGGAATTATTTCCCCTATACTATTCTAGATTCTCCTAGTCTTATAATCTAGATATCTTAATAACCTATTAGCGGGATTTGTCTTTCCTAGGCGGTATATAATTTTAAAGTTATACTACAATAGTGCCTCCGCCTATCTAGCTTGTTAACCGCTTAATACCTTTATAGTTATAAAGTATTCTAGGTTGTTATGGTCTATAAGGACTTTAATGGGATAATTGCTTCCTATACAATAATATCGCCAGTGCTTTATTGCTGTAACTATTACAAGCAGCTTCTAGTCATGTATTATATAATGCTACTCTATAGGGGTCATTTTCCTTAACCAAAACGCCATAGGATGCCATTCTCTGTCTTTTAATTAAGATATAATTGCCCCTAGGGTGAAGCCGGATGCATCCGTTTTAAGGTATATATATAGCTCCTAGCAGAAGTATATTAGGATAGGCGCTAATATAAACAAATCCTTTAACTGGTCCATAGCCTGCTTAGCAGCTTCCCTAAATATAAAGGGTCCTAACTTCTTGCTATCCTTAGATCCCTTTAGCAGATTAGTAATTAGGAGCATTACTTATAAGTAATAAATAATAAACCTTTAGTAGAAGTTTGCTGTGCCTATAAAAACCTATACTTCCCTAAACATTATAGGGTATGGCTATTCCCTAATAGCGTCTACCTAGCTTTTCTTTATTAACACTCTATTAACGCTAATAATAAAGCCTAGAAAATTAATGCTAGTAACATAAAACAAGTATTTTTTTAGGTTTATATAGAGCTTGTATTCCCACAGTCTTTCTAGTACTATTTATATATAGTACGTATATGCTTTATAGTTATTAGAGTAGACTATAATGTTATTAATATAGACTATATATATCATATCTAATAGGCCCGACAATGCCTTATTAATATAGGCCTAAAATGTTACCGGTGTGTTAGTGAGCCTAAATGGTATTACTAGGTACTTAAAGTGGCCGTACTATATTTAGAACGCCGTTTTCTATTCATCACCGGCTTTAATCTGGATTTAATGGTATACATCTTTTAGATCTAATTTTATAAATATCTTTGCGCCTAATAGCCTATTAATAAGCTCCCCTATTAAGGGTAGCAGGTAGCAATTTTTTATAGTAATCTTGTTTAGCGTTTAATAGTTAACATAGAGGCAAAGGGTCTTGTCCTTCTTTAGTATAAATATAATTAGTGCCCCTACCCAGCTTGTAAAAGGCCAAATCCATCCTCTTTAAAGATTGTCTACTATATACTAACGTAATACTGCCAGCTTATTTTCTAATAGGTTATATAGTGGTCTAAAAGGAGGTTCCTTATCTTCTATGTCTATCTTATGCTCTACTAATATAGGGTTAGGTAAGGTATACGTAGCTTCCTTATTAACAATATCCTTTAGGTCCACATATTCCTATAAAATCTCTGGTTCCTTAACTATATATAGCCAGATATCCAAAAATAAATACTCCGCGTCCCTATTCTTGGTATTAAGAGTGGTATATATAATATACGCCTACCCTTCCTCTTGCACATAGTTTAAGAAAGTCTTTTAATCTTTAACTATAATACACAGTTAAGACTTCCGGTGTTAATATAAGGCTAAAGGCTAATTAATATCTGGATTAACCTGTTAAAGCCATAGGTATCCTAAAATAAGGTTATACCCCTTAATTTCTGCGGCATAGAAGCATATCTCCTGCATGTCCCATAGACCATTGCGGTCCTAGCTAGCCATGGAAAAAGTTTATTCCCTATAGCACAGAATCCAATAGCCTCTAATGCTTTAAATAGTGCGCACCTATAAGCCACTAAGGTCCAAATCCAATTTCTTTACTAGTAATTAAGAAATGAACCCTATAGTCGCGCTGCTGTCCATAAGGCAGTCTTGCGTTACCTATTTATTATTAACTTAAATAGAGACGGGAATAACTATATAGTAGCTTACTCCCTCCTTCTTTTACTAGCCTAGTGTAAGGGAGTGAAGATCTACTAGGCTCTCTCTTTTCCTAATTAAGTATCCTCTTACTTCTTCTATTAGCAGAAGCGCTATATATAGCCTTTCTTGCCGCAGTTATAACAGCTATATAACTCTTGGTTCTACGGTTTCTGCCTATTATTATTCTGGGGTTAACTAGCGTTGCTCTAGGGTTACAAAGCCTACTTATATTATCCTTCTACAGAGTGGTTAGGTTAGGATCTACCCCTTTTATTAAAGCTAGGTCTAGTTCTACGCTCTTTATCGTTAGCATCTTATTTCTTTCGCTTCCCTAGATAGTCTCTTTTAGTGTTTTTAATCTAAGTAGCTTTAGAGATAAGCTTTTCTTAAGAGGTAGGAATTTCCCCCTTTTCCTATATAGCCTGTTAAATTTTAGGTTATAACTTGGCAAGTAGCTAATAGAGTTATATAGCGTCGTCCCATAAGTCTAAGTAGGGTATATTATCTTCTAGCTCTTCTAAGTAGTTTATAAACTAGACTACACTCTAGCCTTCTTACTATTTTGTATTATAGTATCACTAGTTATAATCCATCCCTTAATTAGTAGGGTCTTAGACCTAATTAACTAACCAGAACTTAAGTTTACTAAATTTAAGGGGTATAGTAAGTTTCTTCTTATAGCGTGTCCATAAACTCTTAATGGTGCTATATAGGAAGGTAGAAGCAATTAGTGTCTAATTATACTTATTAGAGTAACGTTTTGGATCCAGCTAAAACTTGGTTTTATATTAATGGATAAAATAATTGCAGTTCCTAAGACTATCACTATTATACTTATTAGGTTCCTTTATGCGGAATTTAGGTTTATCTAACGTTATAGTATAGTATAGCATTGCCCCTCTGAGTCCGCTTCGTGTTTGGGGTGTCTATACTTCTCCTAATTATTTTTGCAATTGTCCTTAGTAGTCTTAATATACTTGTCTTAATCATATCTCCAACTCCTTTGTCTTTTATAGGGTCTTGCGTAGCAACTGCTCTAATAACTCCCCAGCGGTGATCGTTTCTAAGGGTCTTAAAAGGTTAGATAGACCAGCTATAGCTTCCTAGTCTATTCCTTTATAAGTAGAGGGAATGCGCTCCTCTAGAGAGACTCTCTAAGCCTCTTAAGGTGAGGGCGTTGCTTTATAGGGTAAAGGAGTATGGCCCGTTATTGTTAATTAATAGCCATACGTTCCTAACGGATTGTAAGTAATTAGAATTATAAGAGGCTAGCCTAACTGGAATATATAATTATCTAATTAATAGTGTTACAAGTAAGTAGAAGGTGAGTTAAAGGTAAGTTAAAGGTAGAATAAGTTTCACGTATTAAAGGACAAATGCTTCTAACTACTTCCATTTAGAGACTAATTACTAGTTCTTCTTTAGAGGAGAACTAGCTTCCTATATAAACCTTCTAAGACACTAGTAAAACCTTTCACCCCTATCTATCTAACTATGTCTCTTCTAGAACATACATAGGACGTAGGTAGGACATTAATAAAACCTCTTACTGTCTTATCTAATATGTACCTCCTAGGGGATTCCGTTACATCTAGGGATTCTAACTAGGTTTAAAGAAAGATATACTAAAGGATATTATAATATAGCAATAATAAGGTACTTTCTTATAGATAAACTATATATATTAAACCAGCTGTATAAAAAGTGGTATAGACAATAAAATAATAATAAATGGGCAGATTTCTATATGTGGCTGGATAAAAAAGTAGTCCAAGACCAACCTATTACGGAAAAATATATAAATTATATTAAAGGAGTATTGGTTATAATGTTAAGGAACCTAGAAGAAGGATCTAGGGACTAGAGAAGTTAGCAATAAATTTTAGTACCCATAGAAGAAAGACTGATAGTTAGATTGGCTAGATAGAGGTTTAAACTTAAGAGTAAAGATAAGCTAAGAGTAGACCTAAGTTACTTAGCGTATTATACACTATTATAGATAGCTTGTGTGGATAATACCTATAACATATATAGAGCACCAAAAGATAAGAACCGGAAGTACCTAGTAAGGATATATTAGGCATTAGAAGAGAAGCGGTTTAGGGACGCTAAGTATATATATAGATGGCACTTAGTAGAAGTGTAAAGTTAAGGGGACCTAATACTTTAACCAGGAAGATTCCTTACGGAAAAATGCCTAGATGGATAATAGTGGTGGGAATGCCTAGAGAATACTTATCTATAGTATATAGAGGAAAAGAAACGAACTAAATATTAGCTAAGGTTAAACTAAGTATAAATAGGATCTAGTAGCTAATAGTTAGGAAAAGGGGAGGCGTACAAGACTAAAGGGAACTAGTGTTAGAGCCTTAGACCCTTAAAGGAATATAAAGATAATATCTAAACTTATAAGTTAAGTGGCAAGATTAGTAGTTTAAAGTATTAATAAACAGTAGAGTAATAAGGAACTACATATTACCAAAAGTAGTAAAAAGGATAGGGTTACTATATAAACAGAAGGAACACCTATATCCACTTATAACAATTTTAGGAGATTAGATAGCCTATAGAGGAGGTATTATTAATCTTAAAATAGGACCTATTTAGTTAACTATTAAAGGAAGACTAGTTAGAATATCTTTTAATATCCTACTATTAGAACAGGATAAGGCGATATTAGGAATGCCTTAGTTATAGAAATATAATTTAAAGATTAATTAGGTTATAGGTTAGGTTAATATTAGGGATACTTAATAATATAAAATGCGACAGTAAACCAAGTTAGTATAGTATTAGGTTAGAGCAATATATAAGAAAACTAAGTAGGGCTTAAATTATATACTAAACAGATACCATAAGTATGGAAAAAAGTTATGGTTATTAGAAAGTAAACAGCTGTCAGAATATATAGTATGGGACTATAAGATAGAATTGGAAGAGGGAATAAGTCTAAGGTTCTTTTTAATCTATAAGCTTACTAAAACTAAGTTAGTAGCACTTAAGGAGTTTATTTACAAAAACTTATAAAAGGGATATATTAGACTATTATAGTTATTAGTAGGATATCCAGTATTGTTTATCCTAAAGAAAAACAGAAAACTTAGGATGTGTATAAACTATAGACAGTTAAACAGCATCACTAAAAAGGATAGGTATTCTTTACCCTTAATTAGCAAGATCTAAGATAGAATAGGCAAAATAAAAATCTTTACAAAGATAGATCTAAGGTGGGTGTACCATTAGATTAGAATTAAAAAAGGTAACAAATAGAAGGCAGCCTTTAGGTTAAAGAAAGAACTATATAAGCTATTAGTTATGCAATTTAGGCTTATAAACGCGCTAGCAATGTTCTAGAAGCAAATAAATAGTGTATTAGGAGAACACCTAGACGAGTTTATTATAGTATATCTTAACAACATTATTATCTACTTAAAAAGTAAGGAAGAATATAGAGAACACATTAAGTGGGTATTAAAGAGACTATAGGAAGAAAAGATACTAATAGCAATTAAGAAATGCGAGTTCTTTATAAAAAAAACTAATTTTATAGGATTTATTATTAAACTAGGGAAAATTAGTATAGACCTAAAGAAAGTTAAAGCTATAGTAAGTTGGCAAAAACTAGGAAATTTTACGCAGTTAAGGTTATTTTTAGGGGTTTATAACTACTATAGGAGGTTTATGGCATAGTGGTTAAAAAGTATTAAGCCATTTATAAGGTTAACAAAGAAGGAGAAACTATAGGTTTAGGGTAAAGAATAGAAGAAGCTATTTTAGAAACTTAAAGAGTTATTTACCTAAGAGCCAGTCCTTAAGATCTATTAACTAAAGTTAGAAACAGTTATTAAGATAAATATATTAGACTTTACACTAGGAGTATACTTGCTATAAAAGTACTAGGACACATAGCATCTAATAGCATACTATAGTTAAAAGATAATACTACTAGAGCTAAACTACGATATCTATAATAAGGAGCTGTTAGGTATAGTTACAGCACTTAAAGAATAGAGGGCGTTTTTACAAGGTATAGAAAAACTGTTTATAGTTAAAACGGACTATAAGAACCTTATAGGATTCCTAATAACAAAGGAACTTAACTAAAGATAGGTTAGATAGGCGGAAATGCTTATAGAATACTATTTTAAAATTTAGTATACTAAGGGTATAGATAATGCACAAGTAGACGCACTAAGTAGAAAGGCTAAACTATAAAATAATAAAAAGCCGTTAGGAGCGTTATTATAAAAGGATTAAAATGGATTAATTAGGTACAATTATCCAAGAATTACAGTAATTAAAGAAAGTTAGGTTTATAAGTTACTAGAGAGTAATTAGATATAGAAGATCTGAGAAGTATAGAAAAAGGATCTAGACTTAGAGTAATATAAAAATAGAGAAGTAATGTATATACCTAAGTCTATTGCAGAAGAATTTGTTAAGGAATTTTATAAGGGAATAATATAAGGATATAACGGGTCTATAGGACTAGTGTTAAGACTATAAAAGGAGTACATTATTTAAGAAATCTGGGGATTAGTAAGATAAATTATAAAGGAATATCTAGATTGCTAGAGAAATAAACTAACAAGGTATAAGCTATATAGAGGGCTATAACCTATTAAGATACTAGAAAGACCATAGGAAGTTATATTATAGGACTTTATTATTAAGTTACTAAAGTTAAGAGATCCTATTACAGGATAAGATTATAATATGATTTTAGTAATAGTGGATAAGCTAATAAAGTAGGGATACTTTATAGCGTGCACTAAAGAAATATTAGTAGAAGACGTCGCTAGAATCTATATAAAGGAAGTATTTATAAGATATAGAGTACTAAATAAGGTTATATTAGATAGAGATCTAAGATTTATAGCAGCATTTTAGAAAGTATTTCTAGTAGAATAAGGGGTTTATGTAGCAACCTCTACAGCGTATTATCCGTAGATAGATAGATAAATGGAAAGACTAAACTAGATACTAGAATAGTATCTAAGGCATTATATTAATTACGTATAGAATAATTAGGTATTATTATTACCAGTTATATAGTTTACATATAATACAACACTATAAGAAGGAATGGGGATATTACTATTTAAGGCAAATTACGGGTATAAGCTAAGAATGTTATTATTACTATATTAAGCAAAGAAAATAAGTAGCACAGCTAAGTAAAGAATAGAGATGTTAATAAACTTTTATATAAACCTTATGGAAATAGCTAAGCTAGTATAATAAAGGATAAAAAGGTACTATAATACTAAGAGATTTAAGGGACCATGTTATGGACGCTTTAAGTATAATATTATAACTACTTGGAGAAGAGTCGCAGGAAGCTAGTTGGTTAATATAGGCACAGTCTAGGATAGATCTGGTGGAACTATATAACGAGGAATAGTAAGCAAGTCACATAATATTATATATAGTATACAAAGTATATGCAGTGTACGCTATGTATAATACGTATAACACATACCTTACGTACAAGAGAGGATTTCTTAGGAATATAGTTATATATTTAAAGGACCTCAGTCCCTACTGTAGATAGTTCTCTCCTTATAGTAAATCTTAGAATACAATTAGAGTTAATCTATTAGGCAACTACTCCACCAGTTATTATTATGTTGTTATTTTGTTCTTACCTATATACCTAGCCTAATAACAGAACCTACCATAGTTCCTACTACAAGGTTCCGTTACATATTCACTACTAAGGTTATAGTATTAAACAAGATCGAATAATATGCTACCCAGAGCACTAGTTATAACGGCGTTAATAGTAGCCACAACCTTAGGGCCAGGTGATACCAGTATAGATAATAGGAATTCTCAAGTAGTTACGCGAGGTTAGTTATAGGAAATAGTTAATCACTTATAAAATAATAATAGGATACTTAAAGAACGTATTAATGGAATTAGAGCAGTAAAAATCAAGCTACCTTTAATTAAACGATTCTTAGGAGAGAAGTTAAAGCTTAAAGGATTTCTTACACAGATATATTTTAAGGTAGTACAGGAAGAAGCGAAGTTAGTAATATTGTTAGATTAAGTAGCCTATATAGAATTGTTCCTAATAGGGAGGGCACTTAAGTAGTTTAAGCCGTATCTTATAGAAATATAGGCTAATAGCATAACAACTACTAACCAAGATGTACGGTATATATTTGCCAGTTAAAACGGGTTCGCGAAACAACTAATATAAATATTTAGAGACCTGGAGGCCATAACTATAACAAAACAAAAGCTTTAGAACTTAGTACAACGCACTTTAGTAATTAAGTATACAACACAGTTTTAAACACTAGCTATATAGGTTAAGTGGAATAATAGGGCGCTTATAGCACAGTATAAATAGAGATTTAAGGCCAAAGTCCAGGATGTAATTATCCTAATAGAAGATGTGGATACTCTAAGAGAGTTAATAGATTAGTTAATAAAGATTAATAATAGGATCTACTAAAGGGAATAAGCTAAAAGAGGGCAAGATAGAGTTCTATAATTATATAAGGCGTAGAGTACGCAATAATAGACATTAAGTTAAAAACTATAGAATGGCGTAGAGCTAATAGACCTAAGCGGTACCAAAAAAACCTAAAGATAGGAAAAGAAACCATAGAAACCTAGAGGTTAAGAATTAAGTAATTAAAGGACCTAGGAGTAGAGGCTAAACCAGGGATCTTAACAGCAGAAGATATTTAGGCGGACTTTATAGTAAGAAAAATAGTTTAAAGATAGAGCTTACATAAATTATAGAAAATAGGGTTATTTCGCTAGAGACTATAGAGGTAGTTAGAGTAACTATATAGTAAAGGGAACTAGGCTAGTAGGAGACATATATATACAAAGGGATAATAGTGCACTGTAAGGAATAAAAGAGTGTTTAATTAACAGTTTTATATATTATTACAATAATACATACCAAATTTATAAGGACGCTAAGTATAGCGTAAGCTATTAGCTATAGGAGCTATTATTATCTAAGTTTAAAGGAACTAATAAACCAGCTTATAAATCGGACATTAAAGACGATAAATTTAATATAGGCGAAGTATTTACTAATAATAAGGTAATAAGGGCAGCTTACTAAAAGTATATAAACCTTAGAGAAGTTAAAATAGAAGTAGAGACTAAGACCATTACGGAATAAGGTTTAGTAACGGGTATTATAATACTATTAAATATAATTTCTATTACTTTATAAGACGATAAAAGCAACATTTAGAAGAAACTAAGTAAGTAGATAACTACTAGTGCTAGCTTATTACTTAATAAAGGTAAAAGGCTATAGGCTTAAGATTCTTAAGTAAAGATAAAAGAAGCTTAAGCTTCTTAAAGTAAGATAAGACACACCTAAGGACCTATAATGGATAAAAACCGATGGGAAAGGGCAGCAACTTAGTTTAATAATAAATAAATAAGTATAGGATATAAGTTTAAGAACTATAAGTTTAGAGAATAAATAAAAACATTAGCAATTCTAAGTAAACGTAGTGTTTAGCCTAAAGATTAAACAGTTAATACTAGGATTAAAAAGCAAGACAACTATAAAGATCTAGCTACAAGATATAGAAAACAAGAAACTATAGATAAATTTAGAACAAGAATTATTATATAGTAAGAGCAAAAGCTAGATAAGAGGTTAGCTATACTAGGTTATATAAGGGACAAAGCACCTATATAAAGAGTTACTAATAGGCCAAGTACAGGAACACTTAGGGCAAAATAGTTAAATAAATTAAAATAAGAAGAGGATCTAGATATTCTAACTAGGTTTAAAGAAAGACATACTAAAGGATATTATAATATAGCGATAACAAGGTACTTTCTAACGGATAGACTATACACACTAAACCAGTTATACGGAAAGTGGTATAGGCAATAACATAGTAATAAATAGGAAGACTTTTATATATAGCTAAATAAAAAAGTTATCCAAGACTAACCCATTATAGAGAAACGCATAAGTCATATTAAAGGAGCATTAATTATGACGTTAAGGAACCTAGAAGAAGGATTTAGGAACTAGAGAAGTAAGCGACAAATCTTAGTACCTATAGTAGAAATACCAGTGGTTAAGTTAACTAGGTATAGGTTTAAACTTAAAAACAAAGATAAACTAAAAGTTAACCTAAAACATATAGTGTATTATACACTATTATAAATAGCTTATATAGATAATATATATAATATATATAGAGCACCTAAAAACAAGAACCGGAAGTACCTAGTAAGAATATATTAGGCACCAGAGGAAAAGCGGTTTAGGAACGCCAAGTATATATATAGTTAGCACCCAGTAGAAGTATAAGGTTAAAGAGACTTAATACTTTAACTAGAAAGATTCCTTATAGAAGAATACCTAGACAGATAATAGTGGTAGAAGTGCCTAGAGAACACTTGTCTATAGTATATAGAGGAAAAGAAACAAACTAAGTATTAGCCTAAGTTAGACCAAGTATAGATAGGATCTAGCAGCTAATAGTTAGGAAAAGGGGAGGCGTATAGAACTAAAGGGAACTAGTATTAGAGCCTTAAACCCTTAAAGGAATTTAAGGTTAGTACCTAAATTTATAAGTTAAATAGCAAGATTAGCAGTTTAAAGCGTTAGTAAATAGTAGAGTAACTAAGAACCACATATCACCAAAGGCAGTAAAAAGAATAGGGTTACCATACAAACAGAAGGAACACCTATATCCACTTATAACGATTTTAGGAGATTAGATAGCCTATAAAGGAGGCATTATTAATCTTAAAATAGAACCTATTTAGATAACTATTAAAGGGAGACCAGTTAGAATGTCTTTTAATATTCTACCATTAGAACAGAATAAGGTGATACTAAAAATACCTTAATTATAGGAGTACAATCTAAAGATTAATTGGGTTATAGGTTAGGTCAATATTAAGGATATATAATGGCGTAAAGTGCGACAGTAAACCAAGTTGGTATAGTACCAAGTCGGAGCGATGTATAAAGAGACTAAGCAAGGCTTAAGTTATATACCAAAGAAATACCATAAGTATAGTAAAAAGTTATAGTTACTAGAAAGTAAAAAGCTATTAAAGCATATAGCTTAGGACTATAAGATAGAATTAAAAAAGGGAATAAGTCTAAAGTTCTTTCTAATCTACAAGCTTACTAAAATAGAGTTAGTAGCGCTTAAGGAGTTTATTTAGGAGAACTTATAAAAGGGATATATTAGACTATTACAATTATCAATAAGATATCTAATATTATTTATCCTAAAGAAAAACGGAAAACTTAGGATGTATATAGACTATAAATAGTTAAATAGCATTACTAGGAAGGATAGGTATCCTTTACCCTTAATTAGCAAAATCTAAGATAGGATTAGTAATGTAAAGATCTTTACAAAGATAGATCTAAGATAGGCGTACTATTAAATTAGAATTAAGGAGGGCAACAAATAGAAGGCAGCCTTTAGGTTAAAGGAAGAACTATATAAACTATTAGTTATACAATTCGGGCTTATAAACACACTAGCAACATTCTAGAAGTAAATTAATAGTGTATTAAAAGAACACCTAGATAAATTTATTATAGCATACCTCAATAACATTATTATCTACTTAAAGAGTAAGAAAGAATATAAAAAACATATTAAATAGGTCTTAAAGAGACTATAAGAAGAACTAATGCTAATAGCAATTAAGAAATATAAGTTCTTTACTAGGAAGACCAATTTTGTTAGATTTATTATTAAACTAGGCCAACTTAGCATAGATCTAAAGAAGATTAAGGCTATAGTAAATTAACAAGAACCAGAGAACGTTATATAGTTAAAATTATTCCTAGGGTTTTGCAATTACTATAGAAGGTTTATAGCGCAATAGTTATAGAACATTAAGCTATTTACATAGTTAATAAAGAAAGAAGAACTGTAGGCATGGGGAAAGGAGCAATAAAAACTATTTAAGAGAATTAAAGAGTTATTTACCTAAGAGCCAGTTCTTAAAATCTATTAACTAGGTCTAGAGATAGTTATAAAAATAGATATATTAGACTTTACACTAGGGGCATACTTTATATAGAAATATCCAGATGGATAGCACCCAGTGGCATACTATAGTTAGAAGATAATACTACTAGAGTTAAACTATAACATCTATAACAAGGAGTTGTTAGGTATAGTTATAGCACTTAAAGAATAGAGAGCATTCTTATAAGGTATAGAGAAACCATTTATAGTTAAGATAAACTATAAGAACCTTATAGGATTCCTAATAATAAAGGAACTTAACTAAAGATAGGTTAAATGGGCGGAAATACTTATAAAATACTATTTTGAAATTTAGTATACCAAGGGTATAGATAATACACAAGCAGACGCTCTAAGTAGAAAGGCTAAACTATAAAGTAATAAAAAGCTATTAGGAGCTTTATTACAAAAAGATTAAGATGGATTAATTAGGTATAATTATTTAAAGATTATAGCAACTAAGAAAAGTTAGATCCATAAATTACTAGAGAGTAATTAGATATAGAAGATCTAAGAAGCATAGGTAGAGGATTTAGACTTAGAGTAATACAAAAATAGAGAAGTAACGTATATACCTAAGTCTATTACAGAAGAATTTATTAAGGAATTCCATAAGGGAATAATATAAGGACATAATAGAGCTATAGGCTTAGTGTTAAGACTTTAAAAGGAGTATATTATTTAAGAAATTTAGGGACTAGCAAGATAAGTTATAAAAGAATATCTAGATTGTTAAAGAAACAAACTAATAAGGTATAAGCCGTATAGAGGGCTACAACCTATTAAGACACTAGGAAGACTATAGGAAGTTATATTATAGGACTTTATTATTAAGTTACCAAAGTTAAGAGATTTTATTATAGGATAAGATTATAATGTAATCTTAGTAATAGTGGATAAGCTAACAAAGTAGGGATACTTTATAGTATGCACTAAAAAGATATTAGTAGAAGATATTACTAGAATCTATATAAAGAAAGTGTTTATAAGATACAGAGCACTAGATAAGATTATATTAGATAAAGATCTAAGATTTATAATAGCATTTTAGGAAGTGTTTCTAGCAGAATAAGGGGTTTACGTAGTAATATCTACAGCATATTATCCACAGACGGATAGATAAACAGAAAGACTAAACTAGACACTAGAGCAGTATCTAAGGCATTATATTAATTATGTACAGAATAATTGGGTATTGTTATTACTAGTTATATAGTTTACATATAATACAACACCATAAGAAGGAATGGGGATATTACTATTTAAGGTAAATTACAGATATGAGCTAAGGACATTATTATCACCATATTAAGTAAAAAAGACAAGTAGCACAGCTAAGCAAAGAATAGAGACGTTAATAAATCTTTATACAGACCTTAAAGAAACAGCTAAACTAGTACAAAAACGAATAAAAAGGTACTATAATGCTAAGAGATCTAAGGGACCAGATCTTAAGGAGGGGGATAAAGTGTAGCTACTATATAAAAATTTTAAGAGTTAATAACCAAGCAAGAAATTGGACTATATTAGACTAGGACCTTTTAAAATTAAGTAAAGAATTTTATTGGTTACGTATAAATTAAACCTACTAGCCAAAATGAAAATCTACCCTATATAACATATCGCAATGCTAGAGCTAGCATACAGGAATATTAAGCTACCAGTCTATAAGGTAGACATATATAGAGGATAAGAGGAAGATAAATAGTAAGTTTTAAAGATTATTAATTATAAGAATGTAGATGACAAAATATGGTATAAAGTAAAGTAGATAGGCTATAGTAAGACTATTTAGGAACTATTAAGTAACCTAAAGAACGCTATAGGAAAGGTATAGAAGTATTAAAAGAAAGTAGGTTAGGTAATATTAATAAAGAAGGATTACTAAAGAATAAGTTACCTAAGGGGGACCCAAGAGGAGCAATTGCTAAGCTACTTAGAGTTATTTCCCTTATAGGAGGAGAGCCAGTCCTTTTGTTACCTAGCTTAGATAAACCCTGTTAAACCAGTTTCCACTCCTTAGAACGGACCTTCTCACGAACATATTTAAGACGAAGAAGACGGGTAGAGGCCGATAAACGGGCTTTAAGGGCACGCTATTAAGCAGCTATAGCCTCCTGCTCTACTTCCCGCGAACAATAAAGCTTATCCAAGGCGCTTAAAAGCTTACCATTAAGCTTTATAGCGGCAGATTAAATACGAGACCCTATAATAAGTTACTTAGGGAACTTAAAGACTATTAAGAGTTATAGGACGCGTACACTTAGCATTAGAAATAGAGCGAACATCGCAGGACAATTAAGCATTTGCTTTAGTGCACTCTAAGCAAGATAAGGGTTATTAAGATAAGGGACTCGCTATTATAACATATACTAACCCCGCTTTTACACAACGAGAACACAGAGACGACGTTATCTTACCAAGCGATAGTATAGCAGCTATAGTGCGAGCATGACGTTGCGCTTATAAAAAAGAAGAAGCTTTAGGCATAATAAGCAAGGATATTAACTAGACTAATTAAACAGACATTACACCTCTAGTGGACAACTTGGAGATGTTAGGAATCTTTAAGGACGAAGATAAAAAGGAGGGAGATAGTATTATGGACGCTTTAAGTACAATATTATAACTACTTAAAGAAGAGTCGTAGGAAGCTAGTTAGTTAATATAGGCACGGTCCAGAATAGATCTAGTGGAACTATATAACAAGGAATAGTAAGCGAGTTATATAATATTATACGCAGTATACAAAGTATACGTAGTGTACGCTATGTATAATACGTATAACACGTACCTTATATACAAGAGAGGATTTCTTAGGAGTATAGTTATATATTTAAAGGACCTCAGTCCCTACCATAGATAATTCTCTCCTTGTAGTAAATCTTAGAATATAATTGGAGTTAATCTGTTGGGCAACCACTCCACTAGTTATTATTACGTTATTATTTTGTTCTTACCTATATACCCAGCCCAATAACAGAACCCACCGTAGTTCCTACTATAAGGTTCCGTTACAGACCAGATCTAAAGGAGGGAGATAGAGTGTGGCTACTATATAAAAATTTTAAGAGTTAACAACTAAGTAAGAAGTTGGACTATATTAAACTAGGACCTTTTAAAGTTAAGTAAAGAATTTTATTAGTTATGTATAAGTTAAACCTACTAGCTAAAATAAAGATCCACCTTATATAATATATCGCGATGCTAGAACTAGTATACAGAGGTATTAAGCCACCAGTTTATAAGGTAGACATATATAGAGAATAAAAAGAAGATAAATAGCAAGTTTTAAAGATTATTAGTTATAAGGACGTAGATAACAAAATATAGTATAAAGTAAAGTAGATAGGCTATAGTAAGACTACCTAGAAACTACTAAGCAACCTAGAGAACGCTATAGGAAAGGTATAGAAGTATTAAAAGAGAGTAGGTTAGGCAATATTAATAAAAAAGAATTGCTAAAAAATAAGTTACCTAAGGGGGACCTAAGAGGAGTAATTGCTAAGCTACTTAGAGTTGTTTCCCTTATAGGAGGAGAGCTAGTTCTTTTATTACCTAGCTTAGACAGACCCTATTAAACTAGCTTTTACTCCTTAAAATAAACCTTCTTATATACATGTTTAAGACGTTAAAAACAAGCATAAGCCAGACATTAAGCTTTAAGGACATATACAGACTTTTTAAAGACATGTTAAACCTTAAGCAGCACAGAGGCTAGTTTACTATTAAGTTTCTTAGTAGTAGATTAAATATAAGACCCTATAATAAGTTACTTAGGGAACCTAAAGACTATTAAGAGTTATAGGACGCGTATACTTAGCGTTAGAGATAAAGTGAATATTACAGGACGATTAAATGTTTGCTTTAGTACACTCTAAATAAGAGGATGGTTGTTAAGACAAAGGGCTTATTAGTATAATATAAACTAACCCCTTTTTTACACAGCGAGAATATAGAGACGGTATTATCTCACTAAGAGATAAGATTGCAGTAATAGTGCAAGACTGGCAAGCTGTAGAAGAAGAAGAAGATACTTTAGGTATAATAAGTAAGGATATTAACCAGACTAATTAAACGGACATTATACCTCTAGTAGATAACTTAGAGATATTAGAAATCTTTAAGGATAAAGATAAAGAGGAGGGAGATAGTATTACAGACAGCTTAAGTACAGTATTATAACTACTTAGAGAAGAGTTGGAGGAAGCTAGTTAATTAATATAAGCACGGTCTAGAATAGATCTAGTGGAACTATATAATAAGGAATAGTAGCTAAGGTTATATAATATAATCTATATAATCTATATAATCTGTATAATCTATAATAGAGTAGATAGAGTATACGTAACTTATAGAGCAAAGGGATTTCTTAGGCGTATAGTTGTGTATTTAATAGACTATAGTTCCTACCCAGATAGTTCTCTCTTTGTAGTAAATCTTAGAATACAATTAGAGTTAATCTATTAGGCAACTACTCTACTAGTTATTATTACGTTGTTAAAACTGTTCTTACCTATATACCTAGCCTAATAATAGGACCTACTGTAGTTCCTACTATAAGGTTCTGTTACAGTGCTAGCTTACCACTTAATAAAGGTAAAAGGCTATAGGCTTAAAATTCTTAGGAAGAGATAAAAGACGCTTAAGATTTTTAAGATAAGATAAAATATACCTAAGAGCCTATAATGGATGAAAACTAATAGAAAAGGGCAATAGCTTAGTTTATAGATAAATAAATAAGTATAGGATAAAGTTCCCTAAAAGCTAAGATTTTAAAGAATAAATAAGGTCTATAGTAGTTCTAGATAAATATAGTATTTAGCTTAAAGGTTAAAAAGTTAATATAAAGATTAAAAAGTAAAAAGACTTTAAAGATTCCTTTAAAAAAAGAAAACTAAGGGAAAGTATAGATAAGTTTAGGTAATAAATTATCTTATAGTAAGAACAAAAGCTAAATTAGAAATTAGCTATACTAGGATATATAAGGGATAGAGCACCTATATAGAAAGTTAGAAATAGGCTAAGGCTAGAAATATTAAGAGCTAAATAGTTAAATAAACTAGAATAAGAAGAGGATCTAGGGATTCTAACTAAATTTATAGAAAGATATACTAAAGGTTATAATAATATAGTAATAAAGAGATACTTCCTTACAAATAGATTATATATACTTATAGAGCTATATTATAAGTGGTATAAGTAAAAAGAAAATAATAAGTAGGAAGATTTTTATATATAGCTAGATAAGAAAGTTATACTAAACTAAGCTATATTTAAAAAATAGATAAGCTATATAAAAGGGGCGTTAGTTATAACGTTAAAAAACTTAAAAAAGTAGGCTATAGACTAGAGAGAGATAATATAAGTATTAATACCAGTAAATAATATAGTAATATTTAGGAGAGTATAAGATAGGTTTAAACTTATAAGTAAAGATAAGCTAAGAGTTAACCTAAAGCACCTAGTATATTATATACTGGCGTAGATTATATATATAAGATACCTAAAGACAAGTACTATAAGTATTTAATAAGAATATATTAGATAACGAATAAAAGGTAATATAAAAATGCTAAGTATATATATAGTTAGCACCTAGTAGAAGTTTAAAAACTAGGGGACTTAATACTTTTATAACGGAACCTTATAGTAGGAACTATAGTGGGTCCTATTATTAGGCTAGGTATATAGGTAAGAATAAATTAACAATATAATAATAACTAGTGGAGTAGTTGCCTAACAGATTAACTCTAATTATATTCTAAGATTTACTACAAAAAGAGAACTATCTAGGTAGGGACTATGGTCCTTTAAATATATAACCATATGCCTAAGAAATCCCTTCGCTCTATAAGGTACGTATACTCTATATACTCTATATAGATTACACAGATTATATAGATTATATAGATTATATTATATAATCTTAGCTACTATTCCTTATTATATAGTTCTACTAGATCTATCCTAGACTATACCTATATTAACTAACTAGCTTCCTCCAACTCTTCTTTAAGTAGTTATAATATTGTACTTAAGCTGTCCATAATACTATCTCCCTTCTTTTTATCTTTATTCTTAAAGATTCCTAATATCTCCAAGTTATTTACTAGAGGTATAATATCTGTTTAATTAATTTAGTTAATATCTTTACTTATTATACCTAAAGCATTTTCTTCTTCTTTAACCCTTTATCGTGTGTGTATAGTTTCCTCCATACTGTTATTAGGTAAGATAATGCCGTCTCTATATTCTTGTTATGCGAAAGAGGGGCTAGTCTATATTATACTAGTAAGTCCTTTATCTTAACAACTATTCTCTTATTTAGAGTGCACTAAAGTAAACATTTAATTATTCTATGATGTCCGCTCTATCTCTAACGCTAAGTATGCGCGTCCTATAACTCTTAACAGTCTTTGGATTCCCTTAGTAACTTATTATAGGGTCTTATATTTAATCTACCGCTATAAAACTTGACAATAAGCTCTTAGCCTCCCTTACAGAGCTTTAACGTACTTATACTACTTACGAGGCGTACTTGTCTGCCTTAGCATGTCTTCTTTGTCTTAAAAAGGTTCGTAAGAAGGTCTGTTTTAAAAAGTGGAAACTAGTTTAACAGGGTCTATCTAAGCTAGGTAATAAAAGGACTAGCTCTCCTCCTATAAGGGAAATAACTCTAAGTAGCTTAGCAATTGCTCCTCTTAGGTCCCCCTTAGGTAACTTATTTTTTAGCAATCCTTTTTTATTAATACTACCTAACCTACTTTCTTCTAATACTCCTATATCTTTTCTATAGCGTTCCCTAGGTTGCTTAGTAGTTCCTAGGTAGTCTTACTATAGCCTATCTACTTTACTTTATACTATGTTTTGTTATCTACGTCCTTATAACTAATAATCTTTAAAACTTGCTATTTATCTTCCTCTTATCCTCTATATATATCTGCCTTATAAACTAGTGGCTTAATATTCCTGTATAATAGCTCTAGCATCGCAATGTATTATATAGGGTAGATCTTTATTTTAGCTAGTAGGTTTAACTTATACGTAACTAATAAAATTCTTTATATAATTTTAAAAGGTCCTAGTCTAATATAGTCCAACTTCTTACTTAGTTGTTAACTCTTGAAATTTTTGTATAGTAGCTATACTTTATCTCCCTCCTTAAGATCTGGTCCCTTAGATCTCTTAGCATTATAGTACCTTTTTATTCACTTTTATACTAGTTTAGCTGTTTCTATAAGGTCTATATAAAGATTTATTAATGTCTCTATTCTTTATTTAGCTATGCTACTCGTTTTCTTTACTTAATGTAGTAATAATAACGTTCTTAGCTTATACCCATAATTTGCCTTAAATAGTAATATCTCCATTCCTTCTTATAGTGTTATATTGTATGCAAACTGTGTAATTGGTAATAACAATACTAATTATTTTATGTGTAATTAATATAATGTCTTAAATACTATTCTAGTATCTAGTTTAGTTTTTCCGTTTATCCGTCTGTCTGCGGATAATATGCTATAGAGGTTGCTGCGTAAACTCCCTATTCTACTAGAAATACTTTCTAAAATATTACTATAAATCTTAGATCTTTGTCTAATATAATTTTATCTAGTGCTCTATGTCTTATAAATACTTCTTTTATATAGATTCTAGCAATATCTTCTACTAATATCTCTTTTGTATATACTATAAAGTATTCCTACTTTATAAGCTTATCCACTATTACTAAAATTGCGTTATAATCTTATCCTATAATAGGATCTTTTAACTTTAGTAACTTAATAATAAAGTCCTATAATATAACTTCCTATGGTCTTCCTGGTACTTTAATAGGTTATAGCCCTCTATATAGCTTATACCTCGTCAGTTTGTTCCTTTAGTAATCTAGATATTCTTTTATAACTTATCTTACTAGTCCCCAGATTCCTTAAATAATGTACTCCTCTTAAAGTCTTAATACTAAGCCTATAGCTTTATTATGTCCTTATATTATTCCCTTATAGAATTCCTTAACAAATTCTTTTATAATAGACTTAGGCATATACGTTACTTCTTAATTTTTATATTGCTTTAAGTCTGGATTCTCTGCCTATACTTTTTAGATCTTCTATACTTAATCACTCTTTAGTAACTTATAGATCTAACTTTCCTTAGTTGCTATAATTTTTAGATAATTATACCTAATTAATCTATCTTAATCCTTTTATAACAAAGCTCCTAATGGCTTTTTATTACTTTATAGTTTAGCTTTTCTACTTAGAGTATCTGCTTATGCATTATCTATACCCTTAGTATACTGAATTTTGAAATAGTATTTTATAAGCATTTCCACCTATCTAACCTATTTTTAGTTGAGTTCCTTTGTTATTAGGAATCCTATAAGGTTTTTATAGTCTATCTTAACTATAAATAGTTTCTCTATACTTTATAAAAATACTCTCTATTTTTTAAGTGCTATAATTATACCTAATAACTCCTTGTTATAGATGTCGTAGTTTAACTCTAGTAGTATTATTTTCCAACTATAGTATGCTATTGGATGCTATGCGTCCTGGTACTTCTATAGTAAGTATACTCCTAGTATAAAGTCTAATACGTTTATCTCAACAACTGTTTTTAACTTTGGTTAATAGATCTTAAGGACTGGCTCTTAGGTAAATAATTTTTTAAGTTTCTAAAACAGCTTTTTCTACTTACTACCCTAAACCTATAGTTTCTTTTTCTTTGTTAGCCTTGTAAACGGCTTAATACTTTTTAACTATTATACTATAAACCTCCTATAGTAGTTACAAAACCCTAGAAATAACCTTAACTATATAATATTCTCTAGTTCTTACCAACTTACTATAGCTTTAACTTTCTTTAGGTCTATGCTAATCTTTTCTAGTTTAATAATAAATCCTACAAAATTAGTTTTCCTTATAAAGAACTCGCATTTTTTAATTATTACTAGCATCTATTCTTCCTATAGTCTATTTAAGACCTATTTAACGTGTTCTTTATATTCTTCCTTACTTTCTAAGTAGATAATAATATTGTTAAGATATACTATAATAAACTTATCTAGGTGTTCTCCTAATATACTATTAATTCGCTTCTAGAATATTACTAGTGCGTTTATAAGCCTAAACTGTATAACTAATAGCTTATATAGTCCTTCCTTTAACCTAAAGGCTGCCTTCTATTTGTTGCCTTAATTCTAATCTAATAGTACGCCTACCTTAGATCTATCTTTATAAAGATTTTTACGTTGCCTATCCTATCTTAGATTTCGCTAATTAAGGGTAAAGAATACCTATCCTTCCTAGTAATGCTATTTAACTGTCTATAGTCTATATACATCCTAAGTTTTCTATTTTTCTTTAGGATAAATAGTACTAGATATCCTACTAATAACTATAATAGTCTAATATATCCCTTGCGTAAGTTCTCCTAGATAAACTCCTTAAGCGCTACTAACTCTGTTTTAGTAAGCTTATAGATTAAAAAGAACCTTAAACTTATTCCCTTTTCCAATTCTATCTTATAGTCCCATACTATATACTCTAACAGCTTTTTACTTTCTGATAACCATAACTTCTTACCATACTTGTGGTATCTCTTTAGTATATAACTTAAGCCTTACTTAGTCTCTTTATATGTCGCTCTAACTTGGTACCATACCAACTTGGTTTATTGTTACACTTTATGCTATTAAGTATTCCTAATATCGACCTAACCTGTAACCTAATTAATCTTTAGATTATACTTCTATAACTAAGGCATTTCTAGTATTGCCTTGTCCTATCCTAACAGTAGGATATTAAAAGACATTCTTACTAGTCTTTCTTTAATAGTTAACTAAATAGGTCCTATTTTAAGATTAATAATACCTCCTCTATAGGCTATCTAATCTCCTAAAATTATTATAAGTGGATATAGGTGTTCCTTCTATCTATATAGTAACCCTATCCTTTCTACTACCTTTGATAATACGTGGTTCCTTATTACTCTACTATTTATTAACGCTTTAAACTGCTAATCTTGCTACTTAACTTATAAGTTTAGGTGTTATTCTTAAATTCCTTTAAGGGTTTAAGGCTCTAATACTAGTTTCCTCTAGTTTTATACACCTCCCCTTTTTCTAATTGTTAGCTGCTAGATTCTACTTATACTTAGTCCAACTTAGGCCAATACTTAGTTTATTTCTTTTCCTCTATATGCTATAGACAAGTGTTTTCTAGGCACTCCTACCACTATTATCCCTCTAGGTATTTTTCCATAAGGAATCTTCCTGGTTAAAGTATTAAGTCCCCTTAACTTTATACTTCTACTGGGTGCTATTTATATATATACTTAGTATTCCTAAACCGCCTTTCCTTGGGTGCCTAATATATTCTTATTAGGTACTTCTAGTTCTTATCTTTTAGTGCTCTATATATATTATAGGTGTTATCCATATAAGCTATCCACAATAGTATATAATGCGCTAGGTAACTTGGGTTAACTTTTAGTTTATCTTTATTTTTAAGTTTAAATCTATACCTAGTTGGCCTAACTACTAGTATCTCTATTACAGGTACTAAGATTTATTATTTACTTTTCAGTCCCTAGATCCTTCTTCTAGGTTCCTTAACATTATAATTAATACCCCTTTAATATAACTTATGCGTTTTTCCGTAATGGGTTAGTCTTAGATAACTTTTTTATCTAGCTATATATAAAAATCTTCCTATTTATTATTATGTTATTGCCTATACTACTTTCCATACAACTGGTTTAGTGTATATAGTCTATCTATAAGAAAGTACCTTATTGTCGCTGCATTATAATATCTTTTAGTATGTCTTTCTTTAAACCTAGTTAGGATATCTAGATTCTCTTCTTATTCTAGTTTATCTAACTATTTTACCCTAGGTGTCCCTGCACTTAGCCTATTAATAACTCTTTATATAGGTGCTCTATCCCTTATACAACCTAGTATAGCTAACCTCTTATCTAGCTTTTGCTCTTGCTATACAATAATTCTTATCCTAAACTTATCTATAGTTTCTTATTTTCTATGTCTTGTAGCTAGATCTTTATAGTTATTTTGCTTTTTAATCCTAGTATTAACTATTTAATCTTTAGGCTAAACACTATATTTACCTAGGATTGCTAACATTCTTATTTGTTCCCTAAACTTGTAGTTCTTAAACTTGCATTATATACTTATTTATTTATCTATAAACTAAGTCACTACCCTTTTCTATTAGTTTTCTTCTATTATGGGTCCTTAGGTGTGTCTTATCTCGTCTTAAGAATTTTAAGCTTCTTATGGCCTTTTACCTTTATTAAGTAATAAGCTAGCACTAGCAGTTATCTACTTACTTAGTTTCTTCTAAATATTATTTCTTTTGTCTTATAAAGCGATGGAAATCTTATCTAATGGTATTATAATACCTGTTACTAAACCTTATTCCGTAATGGTCTTAGTTTCTGCTTCTATTTTAACTTCTTTAAGGTCTGTATGCTCTTAGTAAGCTACCTTTATTGCCTTATTATTAGTAAATGCTTTGCCTATATTAAATTCATTATCTTTAATGTCCAATCTATAAGCTAGTTCGTTGGTTCCTCTAAACTTAGATAATAATAGCTCCTATAGCTAATAGCTTGCGCTGTATTTAGCATCCTTATAAATTCGGTATGTGTTGTTATAATAAAACGCGAAACTATTAATTAAACATTCTTTTATTCCTTATAGTACACCATTGTCCCTCTATATATATATGCCGTCTGCTAGCCTGGTTCCCTTTACTATATAATTACTCTAACTACCTCTATAGTCTTTAGCGAAATAACCTTGTTTTCCATAATTTATATAAGCCCTATCTTTAACCTATTTTTCTTATTGTAGAGTCCGCCTAAATGTCTTCTACTGCTAAGATCTCTAGTTTAGCCTCTACTCCTAGGTCCTTTAATTACTAGATTCTTAACCTCTAGGTTTTTATAGTTTCTTTTCCCACCTTTAGGTTTCTTTAGTACTACTTAGGTCTATTAGCTCTGCGCCATTCTATAGTTTTTAACTCTATATCTGTTATTGCGTACTCTGCGCCTTATATAATTATAGAACTCTATCTTGCCCTTTCTTAGCTTGTTCCCTTTAATAGATTTTATTATTAATCTTTATTAACTGGTCTATTAGCTCTTTTAGAGTATCTATATCTTCTATTAGGATAATTGCGTCCTAGACTTTAGCCTTAAGTCCTTACTTATACTGTACTATAAGCGCCCTATTATTCTACTTAACCTACATAGCTAGTGTTTAAAACTGTGTTATATACTTAATTACTAAAGTACGTTATACTAAGTTCTAAAGTTTTTATTCCGCTATTATAGTTGCTTTAGGGTCTCTAAATATTTATATTAACTGTTCTATAAATCCGTTCTAACTTGCAAACACATACCGTACGTCTAGGTTAGTAGTCGTTATACTATTTGCTTATATCTCTGTAAGGTAAAACTTAAACCATTCTAAAGCTCTTCCTAATAAGAATAGTCCTACATATGCTACCTAGTCTATAGGTATTACTAACTTCGCTTCTTCCTATATAACCTTAAAATACATCTGCGTAAGAAACCCTTTAAGCTTTAACTTCTCCCCTAAGAATTGTTTAATTAAAGGTAACTTAACCTTTACTACTCTAATTCCATTAATGCGTTCTTTAAGTAGCCTGCTATTATCCTATAAGCGATTAACCATTTCCTATAACTGACCTTGCGTAACCACTTAAGAATTCGTATCTGCTATACTAGTGTCTCCTAACCCTAAGGTTGTGGCTGCCGTTAACGTCGTTGTAACTAGTGCTTTGGGTGGCATATTATTCGATCTTGTTTAATACCATAACCTTAGTAGTGAATGTATAACGGAACCTTATAGTAGGAACTACGGTGGGTCCTATTATTGGGCTGGGTATATAGGTAAAAATAAATTAATAACATAATAATAACTAGTGGAGTAGTTGCCTAATAGATTAACTCTAATTATATTCTAAGATTTACTACAAAGAGAGAACTATCTAGGTAGGGACTATAGTCCTTTAAATACACAACTATACGCCTAAGAAATCCCTTCGCTTTGTAAGGTACGTGTGCTCTATATACTCCGTATAGATTACACAGATTATATAGATTACATAGATTACATTACGTGATCTTGGCTACTATTCCTTATTATATAGTTCCACCGGATCCATCCTGGACTATGCCTGTATTAACTAACTAGCTTCCTCTAACTCTTCTCCAAGTAGTCGTAATATCGTACTTAAGCTGTCCGTAATAACTTTAGCTAGGAAGATTTCTTATAGAAGAATGCCTAGATAGATAATAGTAGTAGAAGTGCCTAGATAGATAATAGTAGTAGAAGTGCCTAGAGAATATATGTCTATAGTATATAGAGGATAAAAAAAACTAAGTATTAGCTATAGAGGGACTAAGTATAGTTAGTAAGTAATAGCTAGTAGTTAGGAAAAGTGGAGGCCTATAAAACTAGAGTGAGCTAGTAATAGAGCCTTAAACACTTAAAGGAATTATAGGATAATATATAAACCTAAGAGTTAGTTAGCGAGATTAAAAGTTTAAAGTATTAGTAGATAGTAGAGTAATAAGAAACTATATATAACCTATAGCAGTTAAAAGAATAGGGTTTCTATAGACAAAAAGAACATTTATACCTATTAATAATAATTTTAGAAGATCTAATAGCCTATAAAGGAGGTATTATTAGTCTTAAAATAGGACCTATTTAGTTAACTATTAAAGGAAGACTAGTTAAAGTATCTTTTAATATCCTATCATTAGGAAAGGATAAGGTAATACTAGAAATACCTTAGTTATAGGAGTATAATTTAGAAATCAATTAGGCTATAGGTTAAGTTAGTACTAAATTGGAGCAATATATAAAGAAACTAAGTAAGGCTTAAGTTATATACTAAAGAGATACTATAAGTATGGCAAAAAGCTATAGAGCCTAAAAAGTAAAAAGCTGTTAAAGTATATAGTATAGGACTATAAAATAGAATTAGAACCTAGAATAAGTCTAAAGTTCTTTTTAATTTATAAGCTTACTAAAACTAAATTAGTAGCGCTTAAGGAGTTTATTTAGGAAAACTTATAAAAGGGATATATTAGACCGTTGTAGTTATTAGCAGAATATCTAGTACTGTTTATCCTAAAGAAAAACAAAAAACTTAGGATGAGGGCAGTGCATGATCCTTTCTATACCCCGCTTTTGGTGGCCCCCGCAATTGAATCGCGGCTGCCATTAGATCCCCCGCGCCTCCATAGTTCATGTGCCTTTACATGCATTATCTATTTAGTCTTTCATTTCTCATTTGGTTGCTAGATAATATTGTTCCGTGCTAATAGGGGCCTTCAATTCCTGCTTCCATCTATGTTCAGAATCCTTCCGTCATTAGCACATCCAACTCCTCGAACTTCTGGGGGGGAAGGCCTCTCTGGTGGAGGAGCTCCAAAATCACTGGCGGCTCATTGTGTCCACGCACCAATGGCCCCATGAGCTCCTTGTTAATCCGATCCTTGGCCTTCCGGCCGGAATATTACTCCGCAAATAGCAGAGTTTGTCCCACGGAAGTTGACGACCAACGTTCCTTCATCTCTACCTTATCTCCAGACCCGGCAGATACACTGGCGTTCCGCGTTTCCATTCCACCATTCTTCGCAGATAAGAACAACCGACGCCTCTGTGATATTTAGGCCTACACCGCCTGCACCCGCCGTAATCAGTAAAACGACCCCCTCCTTTTCTTCCGCAAATTCCTCGAGGCGTCTTCTACGAGTCAGAGGATGGACGGTACCATCAAAGCGGATCGTTCTGACACCAACATCGCGGCGTAATGCAACATCCAAAATGTCGAGAAACTTCAAGTACTGAGAAAATACCACAATTTTAGCCTTGGGGCTCGCCTCACGGATCTGGTTAATTGTCGAGACGATTGATAAAAGCCGCATCGAGCTGTTAACAAGCTGGTCGTAGTCTTCCACCTTCTGCAGCCATAGCAGTCTAGCCTCTCCATTCCGTGCTTCCTGGTCCTCCGCCTCAAACTGTGCGCCAGGAGATACTTCGCCTTCACCTGTTTGAGCCAGTTCTACCTTCTTATCCCTCGCCTCTTCCACTGTCGATCCTAGCAGGGGGTGTAGTGACCATAATTGTGCAATGACCGCGTATGCGAGAGCGTAGCTCTCGTTCTTCTCAACAAAATCGAGCCCCTCGGTTTCTGCCGACATTACCGTCATTTGGAGGTACTTAGTTGTATATTCATCAACCTTCTTCCTCGTAGCAGGTAGGAGATCAAAGATTACCAAATTTCGGCGACAAGGAGGGAGCTTTAATACACTTGACGGCCGTGCGATGAGTACTGCCTGCAGACAGCGTTGTAAGAGCCGCAGCCTTGCCGCATCTGGCCTTACGCTCTTGCCGTATGCGTCCTGTGACGCGAAGGTTGCCATGAAATCTGCGTGGGATTTGAATGGGTGCGACTTCAGAAAGTCGAAATAACCGGACATATCATGCCATCTGTTATGCGGGAGGGTACTAGAAAGACCCACGATGGCTTTCGCTGGGAGCTTCATTATTGCTTTGTGTCTCACTCCAGATCTCTTGTTCACAACTTGGACCTCATCCAAGATCAAACGTTTGATTGGGATTCCTAGCTGGCGCCAGAATCCGGAGGAGATGCCGGCATTTGGCCGCTTTGGGCGTTCACCTACTCTACCCCTATTGTTGTACTTGGTAAGTTCGTCGGGAAAGTTCCTTGCTTTTTTCGATGAAGCCTCGACAAACTCGTATGAGCACACTAACACGTCCCATCCACCTCTGAGAATCTGGTGAGCTGTCATGGAGGAATCTTGAAGATGATATGGCCTTAGACCATATCCCTAGGATATGTCAGTATTTTACCATATACTCGGGTAATGGACGGCCCCGGTTGTTCTGGATTGTTGAGAACTGCACTCACTTCTTCCCAGGCCTCACTAATCTCATCCACCCACTGTAGGCAAACACTTTTAGGCGCAATAACCATTGAGAAACCCGGCTTGTCTCTTTGTAGCCACATGGCTAGGATTGCTTGCAGCGTTTTTCCAATACCCATACCATCACCGACTAACGCCCCACGAAATCTGCTCTCGCAGAGGTGATTAATCTGCGCGGCTCCTTTCAATTGATAATCGTGGGGTCTGACTCTCATATTGCCCGGGCAATCGAGAGGGGGAGTGTTGTAGAGAGCTTCCTGTGATTCTAGGTTAGTAGCTGCTATTAACTGAATGGTGTTGGGACAGCACACGTGCGATGAACTCGACCCACTCCGAACCAAAGTAATCCGTCACATGGATGTGGTTGCCGTTAGCTTCTACATAGTCGTTGCCAAAATCAAAGGTCTCGTAATCTCCTAGCTCTTCCTCGGATGGGGAGTCACCGTCTCTGTGCCTCTTCGCGGGTTTGTATGGGTGAAGAGACACTTCATCATCTGGTTTAGAATCGACAGCTTCCATTTCAGCATCATTCATATCCTCGTCTTCTTCATCGTCTTCTTTGTCGTCTGCTTCGTCCTCTTCGCTGTCTTCTTCGTCGTCCTCTTCGATGCCCTCCATGCTAACATCTCCGAGTTCATCGGGGACATCGTCTTTGACATCGTCCTCCTCCGCTTCTTCTAATTCTTCCTCGTCCATGGCCACACACTTCTTCATCAACTCTCTCTCTTCATCTTCGTTTCCTAACAAACCGATGCCAGCACATATATCAGCTGTGAAAAAGTGTGCTAAATCTGCCCAATCCTGGGCATCCATGTCTCAGGATGGCGCGCAAATTTGAAATAGCGTAGAAGTTAGGAAAATGGAATCGGTGAGAGCCAATTCAGCGAGGAGAGGCAATGAAGATGATATCAGGAATTCAAATGGGATAGAACGTGGTGAAGTGGAAGATGGCAACCAAGGCAAAGAAAAGCGATATAGCTATGTGAAGTTCGCTCGGATGAAGCACTCAAACACAGTTCACTTTGCTTTGCACGTGACAACACAGTGGCTCTTCAACGCGCGGGTTAAGATCCTTCTCTCTCCGTTCCTCACAAATCCTCAGTTACTACACCAGTCAACGAACTATTCACTGTGCATCTTCAGATTCTCCTTCGTAATTCACGATCCTCTTTCCTTGTTTCAGAGTTATGGACGGCCCAGGACGCGTGCTAGGAAGTGGAGATGTCGTCACCCCCGGCAGGAAGGTTGTGAAGATCGTGACACCAAGCAAGCGCAAGCTCGAGAAGGTATGTGAATATCTCCCAATCTTTTCAGTTGTCATATGGAGGACCTCGATTTTAAGCTAAGCAGGAAACTACTAGCAGGATGATGAGTACAGACCAGGCAATGAATCTTCTGATGACGACGATGAATGGGAAATTGTAGATGGAAGCGGGATCCGCATTGAGCGAGGTCTGATGCGAACCGAAGAAGAGAAGAAGGCAGAGGAGAAGAGGGTCAGCAATGCCGTCAAAGGAGACAAGCGGTTCAAGCTGTCCCAGGCAAGAGCCATCTACCGGATGGTAAATATTGTTAAACGTGGGGTATATCAGTCCCTGTTCATGAGCTCCCAGTCACCCACTCTGTCGCTATTCATAAAGATTTGTCCTAGCTGCTCACCAAGAATGGGGGCTATTCATTATCTAACCCCGTTCAAGATTGACTGCTACTAACTTGATGAATAGGAGGCCGCCGCTACTATCAAAGACCAAGCAGTGATAGATATGTCGAACACCGCAAAAGACCATGGCGCCAAGAAGACATTCATTGAATGTCGCAACGGAGAATGGGAGATGGTGAAGCGGTTGGGCGGGAAGAGGTCCTATCGCCCAATCCCGGCTGATAAACTCGAGAAGATTCATAGTCAGGCAATTGCTACCGATCAAGACACCACCGATGGCGTCGATTCTGACACACTTCGCACTGCTGGTGAGAAGAAGAACGTCAAGTTACCTTGCGACTGTCTTATTTGTGCTGCCCAGCGGAAAAATGAGCAATTGATTGAGAAGGGAGCGTTGCGATCGGGTTACAAGCGCTACCTGCAAGAGGCTGGCCGGAAACTGGGAGAAGGATCTGCTCAGGATTAAGGACGGAACGTGAGAAGGAGAAGCAAGCAGGTCAATATAATGGTTTAACTGGTAGCTTTCTGTAGATTTCATTAGACTAAATGCAGGAAAGATACCAATTAACTTCTTGCCACTTACCTTAGCAAGCTTAGATAACGTCTCACCCAAGAAGCGAGACACACCCTCACTTTTAAATGGCCCGTCTAGAACTTCTATTTGGTTACAAAGGGTTTCAGCAGTTCAATTCAATGGTTTAGTCTTCCAAGTGCTTTTGCCATCTGGCTGGCAACAAATAAAAATGTCGAACAGGACGATCAAGGATAAGAGCTCTGGTCTATTGCAAGAGGCTGTATAGCCTTATTAAATACACGAAAATGGGTGGGTTAAGTCACCCCTGATCTAAGCTTGATATAGTAGTGATGGACACCAGACCGACACCCCCCAGCTTACCTTAGCAAGCTCAGACGTGATTCTGTTGGTGCGGATTTTCAATCGGTCCGCAAGCTAACTAACCGTTTGTCATGCACGTCTGAGTGTGTTCCGCGACGGTTCTTAGTAAATTTAATAATATCCATGTTGCGGAGGTTGCGGATATTAAAATAACTTAACACTAATATTTTATATTATTTTTTAAAGTTAATTAATTATATAATAGAACCTAGGCTTTTAGAATATATAATTTTTATTACTTAGGTATTTTTAGGTCTTATAATTATTTTTATTAAAAAAAAAAAAGCATTATTAGCAATTCTATAACTATATATAACTTTATTAAACGCTAGCTAATATATATAAAACCTATATAGATCTATAATAACTACTCTAAAGAACCCATTATAGCCTAGCGGATATATAGTGTCCGTATTATAGCGTATAATACCTACTAAAACCTTATCACGCGCTAACTACTAAGTTACAGATATTTAGGAAAGTCTACTATATATTAGCACTAAAACCTACTAGGTAAAGAGAAAAGAAGTTAAATAAGGTGCTAGAATAGCCGCGGCCGTATTAGGTGTTAAATAATTAAACTTAGAGAAGTTATAGAATAGACTAGAAGCAATAACTATAGGACCTTTAAAATTAGCTTCTTGCGCTTTATAAAGAAAGTAAGGCCTAATAGCTAAGAAAGGTTAATAAGGCTATTGCTTTTTTATATCTATATTACGGATATATAGAGCAGCTTAAAACCCTTAGGTAGCTATTATTTAAGAAAAAAGATATAATATTTATTATAAAAACCTTATTTGGCAAGAGTATAATAATATAAGTAATGCCATGTCTTCTTTAGGCCTTAATAGTAATTATTATCTTACTACTTAATGCGATTAGTATAGAGTAAAAGGTAAAGATTAAGAAGCCTTCTAAAATAAGGCTAGTTTATATATATACTAAGATAATATCTATATATCTTTTACGGGAAATCCGCATTAGAGTATATCTCTATATTTTAATATTACTAGAGCTTTTAGTTAGTAAAAGGTTTTATAAAACTCTTTCTAACCCTACCTTTTATATATATATTAGCTTAGTAGTAATTAATAAGGTATAACTTATAGCTAATTAAGGGGATTTATTCCGGAATTTGTATATATAGCTATAGAAAGTGCGGTCGTTATTAGGGCGGAAGCCTTAGTTTACTTATACTATAACGCTTAATAATAATAATATAATATAGATATTAATTAACTAATAATTATTCATTGCTTAACGTCCGATTCGGATCCCTATTAGGCCCACGCGGACTACTCCTTATTTACATATAGGGAGAAAACTCTATTTAAGAAAATAAGAAAACCCCGTAATCCATCTCCCCGCCTTTTGGGACTCGCATATAGGGCGCCTGCGAGTCACCTATAGTGCTCTACTACCTTACTTTATAACCTCCTTGGGAACCACTACTGCCGTAACAAGCCTACGGACGCGCTAGTATCGCAAACTTAACTCTACTACTGTAGAGTTATTAAGGGGCGCCTAGTACTCGCCCTTTTACCTTCTATTACCATTTTCTTTTGCAACCCAGAACTGGTCTAGTACATTTTAGCTAATAAGCTACTAGGTAACCGCCTTAAGACCTTTTTATATTAAGAGTAGTATATTATAGTTCTCTGTGCCAGCTACTAAGAGCATTGCTTTTTAGTTGGTGTATAGGGGGCATAATAGTATTATATATTTTGGTATCTGTTTTAGCCAGCCATATTTATATCTTAGGCTACCTACTAGGACACCTACCTAGTAGAGCCAATCTTTTAGTCCTATTATTCCTGTTCTTAAGAGTGTTGCTATTATATTTTCCACCTTTATTAGGCCTTCTTAGAGCCCTTAGGTATTTACCCCCCATAGTATTAACTATGCTACGGCTTGGGTTCCTCTTGCCTAAGACAGCCTCTATACCTTTAACTCCCATACGCCTCTCCAGTATTAGTCCAACCAGTATTGTATTACGGTAGATAGTTTTCTAGTGCTCTTTTATGCTCTACTTTAGCTCCTTTCTCTCTCTTGCTATTATCTTTACTAATCTTTTACGCGTCTCCCTTCCTCCTCTATATGGGCCTGGGTCCTAATACGGCACCATTCTTCTTCTACTTTCTTTACCTGTTTCTCTAACATATCTTCCCTACTTTGGGGTTATTAGTTTGTTCTCCTATAGGGCACCCTAGGGTTACTCCATAGTTTGTTTAGGCGTGTCTTAATATACTTTATAACATTAGAGTTGCGCTCCCTTTGCACCCTTTATATTGCAGCGGCTTCAATATATAATTATAGGGGGGGGATATTAGCTTCCTTCTTAAGCAGTGCTGTGGCTGTTTACTTATACCCGCCTGTTATACTCTAGAGACAAGCTGTTTAGACCTTTTAGAGTGGTTTAAGGAGTGATTTAGGGGGGCCTTTTTTGGATTCTCCTATAGCCCAAATACTAGATCTATATATTATGGTTAGCCGGACAACTGCTGTATATAGTAGGCGTAACCTCTAGAAGTATAAACCCTATATAGAATTAACAATTCTAGATATTACAATATACTGTGCTTAGCCCTTATAGGCCGCTTATAACGCATATACGCTCCACCAGAGCTTACTATCTACCCATACTCCTAATACCCTTAGGCCTTAAACTGGTTAACCCCTAAAGCCTTAAATGTAAATTACATGCTAGAGATCTACAGATTGGTTGCGTTTTCTTATAAAGTGGATTAGCTGGTATTTCTCTAGTAAGAATTAGACTCCGTGTTGTCTTGCCTATTCTATGTAGGTGTTATAGGCTTTCTCTAGTATTCTGCAATTCTCTGCGGCTGTTAGGCCGTATATAATTAGGTTTATATCGTCAATGAAGCCTATCCCCTAGGTCGCCCCTTTCTTAAAGGAGTCAAGTAGGTTGCTTACAAAGAAAAGGAAGAGTATGGGTAAGAGGGGTAATCCTTGTGGTATTCCTGTTATAACTGCAATAGGGGGGCTCTGGTATCCGCTAAAGACTAGTAATATTTCTTTCTGGCCTATAAACCCTTAAATAAATTATATAATCCATTCTGGAAAGCCCTTTGCCCTAAGAATATATAGGAGGCGCTCGTGGGGTACGTTATTATAGGCACCACTAATATCTAAGCTAAGCATTAATACTACGAAGTCCCTTCGCATCGCCTATATAGACTTAATAGTGGTAGCGAGTAGCGTAAGTGCTAATAGTGTTAAGCGGTTCTTTCTTGCCCCTATTTAACTTTGTGGTAATAGGGCGTGTTCCTTAGCCGTATCTACTATACAGTCCACTATTACCCTTTCTAAGATTTTGCTAAGGGTGTTTTCTAAGGCAATAGGGCAGTAGCTTCCTGGGATTAAGTAATCTACTTTACCTTCTTTTTATAGGACAACCGTCGTTATAAATCTTCTAAGTTATAGGTAGTAGCCTATAGCAAAGCATACTTTGGCTATATCTGCAAGCTAAGGTGCTATAAGTGGTCCACAGGTTTTTAAGGCCTTATTTAGAATTCTATCTAGTCCTAGTACTATATTGTTTAAAAGGCGGCTAATAGTTCTAGCCATTTCCTCTGTTATTATATCGCTATTAACCCACAGGCGAGTCACCGGTGTTTTACCCATAATGCCACTAAGGTCTACTGGAGCCGGTTAAGGAAAGAACCTTTCTATAAGGATCTTTGCCTTCTTATTATTATTATTAGTGGCCTATGTTTCCCCTACTCTTTGTAGGGGTGGTAGGTATAGGTCTTCTACTAGGCGCCCTACCTTTTTTTTTAACTATTTCGCCATAGCCTAAAGGCCCTTATTATAGGGGAGGCTCGGGTTAAAAGTGTGCTTATTTATAAACCGTCTCCAGTTATTCCTTACTTCTTTTTTTAGGGTATTCTTTAACTAGTTTCTTATATCTTTGTATTATCTTTTATCTTTAGGGTTATAGCTGCTTATATATTTCCTTTTTACTTATTATTGGCTAGCAATAAGAACCGCACATTATACGGACCACGCGTGTCGCGTATAGGGGCCCAGTTTTAAGACCAGGCAGTGCTCTTCTAGCCTATTTTTAATTGCTGCCTAGATCCTTTCTAGTCTTTGGTTAATTTCCTTAGGGATGGCTAACGAGCCTCGCTTGTTTGGTATTAGGTGGATTTCTTCTAGGTCTTAAAGTTGTTGTTTAACTGTACTAAGGAAACTGTCTGTCTTAAGCTTCCTTATTGCGTATCTTTTACTGTTTAGTTACGCCTTAATATCCAGATCTAGTTGTATCTGGATAGGGATATAGTCTAAGGCAAGTGCCTATTCTTCTTCGGGGTTGCACCTTTTAAGTCTCTAGTATAGGCCTTCGTCCATAAATATAAGGTCAATTGTACTTCTAGCGGTGCCTTATTGCCATGTAATTGCTCCTAGGGGGGTGGCCAGCTTAAGGCCCCAGATGTCTATGGCTCTTAGTAGGCACTCTGCCTGTTAGTTAGCAGCAATATGGATACCTCCCCACTATGGGTGGTAGAGGTTTATGTCTCCTAATAGAATAGACTCTATGCCTTCAGTTTCCAGTAAGCTTATTGCCAATATAATGTTCTCTGTTTATGGGACGCCTTCGACCCTAGGGTTATACACATTGATAATTTGTACCGGTCCCCTATATGTCTGGATTGTTATAACTGCAATATCTGGGTTGATTGCCTGCCATAACCATAAGGATAGGCTGATAGCCTTGCTGATCATAAAGCACACGTATATTAATTAACTAGCTAAATCTATGAATTATTAAAGAATATATTAAGTAAGGAAATAAGAAGTTTTTAAAAGCCTATACTTTATTATAGACCGCATATATACCGCTATATCCACTAAGTAGAGATTTTAATATACGCTAACTCCCTACCGGATCTTAAAGATAATTATCTTTCTTAATTTAAAGGACCTAATATTACTAGATAGTGACCTAGTTTGTTTATAGTTAGTATATTATAGGTACTAAAAGGTATAGGCTAGAAAAGCTGCTTAGCTTTATTATATATTATTAGCTATTTATAAGGCTATTGCCTAGGTATACGGTAGGGAGTAGGTAAGCCGAGCATAAGTTATAAGGAGAGTCGATAGAAGAGGACGATATGGTAAAGAGTAGGTATAGTAATACCTCGTACAGAGACGAACCAATAAGGAGGAAAGGGCTGTAAGCTAAAGGGAGCTTATAAGGAAGTACTAAGGGCTAGCCAAAGGCTAGCCTTGGCAGCCGCTAAAAGACCCCTTACACTATTATAGATAAAAACAGACTATATAAGGAGTTAAGAAAGCCTAACTTAGAAATTTATATTTTACTCTTCTTTAACGCGCTTACCTATAGCGCTAATATTTTTAATATTAACTATATTGTGCAGTATTATATAATAATTATTTATTTATTTATTGCTTAACGTCCAATTTGGATCCCTATTGGGCCCACGCGCACTACTCCTTATTTATATATAGGGAGAAAACTCTACTTAAGAAAACCCCGTAATCTATCTCCCCGCCTTTTAAGACTTGCCTACTTAGCGCCTGCGAGTCGTCTGTAGTGCTCTACTACTTTACTTTTTAACCTCCCTAGGAACCACTGCTGCCGTAACAAGTATACAGACGCAGTAGTATTACAAACTTTACTCTACTACTATAGAGTTATTAGGGGGCGCCTATTGCTCGCCCCTTTGCCTTTTATTACCATTTCCTTTGCAACCTAAAACTGGTCTAGCATATTTTGGCTAATAAGCCACTGGGTAACCGCCTTGAGACCTCTTTATATTGAGAGTAGTGTATTATAGTTCTTTATACTAGCTACTAAGAGTATTATTTCTTAGTTCTATTAATATAATATAGCAAGGACTTAGACATAGTGCTTATAGTAGTGGTTAAATAGGTAAGGCAATATTTCTAATTAAGGATTGGTATAAAGGTCTATATAAGAATATTACTAGGCTAGCTAAAAATCACGGTTATATTAATAAAGCCTTCTAATCTTAGCTAAGTTAACTTAGCCACGAATATTATATTAAGTAATAGTTATTATAAGAGAATGGGGTTATTAATTTTGCTAGTAATATATCTTTAAGAGTGTTTATATATAGCGACACTAAATTTAATATATCCGTATTTAATATAGGACGAGAACTTAGTCTAAGTAGAATATCCATAGTTCTACCTATAGATATTCTACTAAAAAAGCTAGTATGGCGTCTAAAGACTAAAGCTAAGAAAAAAGGAGCTCTCTTCTATTATATATATACTCTTATAAATAAGGAAAAGGGCTGCTTAACGTAATATATAAGCCAGTAGCCAGCACAAGCGAGTGGCCACCCTAAAAACTTACCAAAAACCCTAAAAATCGTTCTTTAATATTTTAACAACGGCTTAATAATAAATTATGAAATTTTATAATTAGACTCTTATAGTTATTTTAAGACCTCTATTAAAATTTTAAAGTAATTTAATAAGCGGTTCCTAAGATATAATAATTAGGCTTGAATTTAAAAACTAAGTCTTAATATATTAATAATAGCTAAACGAATTACTCTAAAACTCTAATAGAGGTCTTAAAGTAAGTATAAGAGTCTAATTATAAAATTTTATAATTTATTATTAAGCCGTTGTTAAAATATTAAAGAACGATTTTTAGGGGTTTTGGTAAGTTTTTGGGGTAACCACTTGCTTATACTGGCCACTGGCTTGTGGATTACGTTATAAAAGATTATATTAAAGAACTATAAAGAATAGCCTCTATCCACTAGTAGCTAGGATTATTACTCTAACTATAATTCTACTCTATAGGCTTTTAAAGAGTTTAATATCCGTAAGCTATATATAAAGGGGATTCTAAGAAAGATATAATAAAAGGCCTTTACCATAAGTATAAAAAACTAGTTCTATAACTAAATAGAGAAGAAATATTAGCACGCTATTTACAATTTAACTTTAAGCTATATTATATCTAATAAGTAAATTGCTACTCTTTATAGCTATACTTAGTATATAACTAGCTATAAGGCACTTAAGAAAAACCTACCTAATTAGAATTATAGTCAGCTTAGTAATAATTTAGATAAGTTTATTACCTTTATTTAAGAGAAGGTAGAAAAAGTAAATTAGGTAGAGAGCTAGCTATTAGCATTAGTAAGTAAATTAAAAGATAGTATAGAGCGAATATTACTATAATTTAGGGTAGCTGAAAGGCGTATAGTATTAATAGCTTAAAGTCTGTAAATATAAGTAGCCTAACTACCTTAATTAATATCTACCGAAAATCCGTATATAAGGCTGCCGATACTATTACCTTTTTAGCTTATATTAGGAATGTATAGCAAGCTAGCCTAAACTCTAGCTAGTAAAATATCTCTAGGCCAAGTATACTAAAACCCTATAATAGATATTAGTCCCAGTAACGCGATGGTTAGGTTTAGTATTTAATATAAAGCAGATATTTAAAATCTTAAAGTTAGGCTAGGTATTAAGAGCCCTAGGGTAATAATTAGTGTTAGTTATTATCTGGTATTAAGTATTAGCCTTTTAGATATTAGGGTCTATATTATAATAATAAATATTAACTCCCTAAAGCTCTAGAATATCTAAGTCTATATTATAGTATTAGAAATTGTTACAGAGTAAGTATAAGCGACAATAATATATAGCAAAGTAGATATTATTAAGCTATGTATATAAACTGTATAATAAAGTTAAGACGTTATATAAGGAGAAAAGGTAAGGAAACGGGAAGAAAGGGTATATATTATTAGTTTAGTTATTTAGTTAATATATATATAGAGCAGAATAAGATTTAAGGAGCGGTCCTATTAAAACTTAGTAGAATTTAGTAGACTTTGGCAGAATTTAGTAGACTTTAGCGGAATTTAGTAAACTTTAGCAGAATATAGCAGAATATAGCAGAATGCGGCAAACTGCCATTAGATTGCCGTAGATTATTGTCTTATAGTCGGTCTCTTCTTACTATATTAGTGGAAATAGATAGATGTGTATAAGGTGTTATAGAGGTGTCCTATAACAGTACCCCCCCTTTAAACTTAAGCTTCTGCAAGATAGGGCTATAGTAGTTCTAGATAGAGTTTATAAAAGTCTTCTACGGCTTATATAAGTCCTATAGAGTTAATAGGTTCCTATATAGGCTTAATAAAGCCTCTCCATTTTATAAGGTATATATATTTGCGTTTCCGTTTATCATACTTAATATTATTAACTTTTTTAATAAAGTACTCATCCTTACTATCTACTTTAACTAGTGGGGGAGGGTCCTAGATCTATTTAGGCAGGGTATCTAATATAGGGGCAGCAGGGTAGAGGACTAATATATAGAATATAGGGTGGATTTTAACCGTATTAGGGAGCTTTAGTTAGTAGGTATAAGGAAAGACAACTTTTTTAACCTTATAAGGGCCAGCATTCTTTTAATTAAGTTTCTTAATAGGTCATTTTATATTTAGATTTCTTGTATCTAACCAGATAAAGTTATTAATTTAATAGGCCAGTACTAGGGTTTAGTTCTTATTCGCTGCGGTTTTATAGACAGATTAGGCCTATATTATTTTATTAGTAAGAAACTCTTATAGTTCTTCCATCTTCTTTATAAATTCGTTTACTTCTATAACTTATAAGGCCTAATAAGCTAGGTGGGAAACATTACTAAAGGGTTTAAAACCCATTTATAGATGCTAGCCGTAGTTAGCTAGAAACGGGGAGACTTTTATAGTTTTTAAGACGGAGTTATTTATGGTAAACTTGGTAAATATAAGCTAGTCTATCTAGTCGTCTTATAAATATAACGTGTATATCTAAATATACTATTCCATTATAGCATTTACACGTTCTATTTAACTATCCGTTTCTAGGTAGTATGCTATAGACAATAGTACTTTAATATGGAGTTAGGTGTTAGTTCTTTCTAAAATATAGAGATAAACTAGCGACCTTTATTAGAGATAATTGTTTTGGGGAGTTTATAGAGTTTCTATATATAATCTAGGAACAGTTAGGCAACAATAGGCGCTAACATATTAGGGTAGGCGATTAAGTGTTTCATCTTAGATAGTTGGTTTATAACTACTATAACGTTTATACAGCCTTTATTTACGGGGAGATCGATAATAAAGTTAATTAAGAGATCCTTTTATCTTTAGTCTAGAACAGGCAGGGGCTTTAAAAAGCCATTGTATGTCTTATATAAAGCTTTAGCTTATCAGTAGGTATGGCAGCTAGAGACGTACCTTTATATTATATTATGCATATTGAGCCAGTAGTATTCTTATTAGAGCAATTCTAGGGGTTTTCCTCAGCCTAGGTAGCCGGCTACTAGTAGATTATATACATGTTTAAGGAGCTTAAGCTTAAGTTTGTCGTGGCTAGGTACTACTAGGCGGTTCTAGTAGTATAAGCGGTCTTTATAGGCTTCGCATTCGCTTAAAGAAATCCTTTTTAAGCGTCTAACGCCATCTTAAATTAGTTTAAGCGTGTCTTAGATAAACTTGTTATTTAAGTATTTGTTAGCTATAATCTATTTAATAGTTTAATTGGTTATTTTAAGGACTTATATTAAGAGATCTTTAATAGGGGGTTTAAATAGTTTAGGGCGGAGTAGAGTCTAATTGTAGTAGGAGCGCGCTTCTTCTTAAGCTAGTGCGTCTTATAAACGTTAGGTTAAGGTATTAGGCTTCTAGCCTTAAATACCTAGGTAGTATATAATAGAGAATCGGAAACGGGACAGATATTCTAACTAGCGGGCTTAACGGTAACTTAGCTGCTTTATAGTTATAAAGTATTATAGGTTCTTATAGTTACTAAAAACCTTAATTGGAAATCTAGAGCCTTCTAGTTTAGGCCGCTATTATTTAAAACATCTAATAATAGCTAATAGTTCTTTATTATAGATCTTATAATTATATTTAGCTAGACTTAGTTGTTTTAAAAAGTATACTATAGGGTATAATACTCCTTCCTTATTATATTAAGACAGAATGCCTTTAGTAACGTAGTTGGATAAGTCAGCTTCTACAACACTTATTTAGTTTAAATTAAAGTATTAAAGTATAGGTATAGTAGTAAATATAACTTTTAGGTAAGTAAAAGCTTTTTTATATTCTTTATTAAAGATAAAGGCTTTGTCCTTTTATATTAAGGCCATAAGGGGTAAAACTAGGGCAAAAAAGTTATTAATAAACTGTTAATAGAAGTTGGCAAATCCTATAAAGGCTCTTACATCTTTAACATTCTTAGGTTCTTACCAGTTTATAATCACTTTAACTTTCTTAGGGTCCATTTATACGCCGTCTATAGAAATAATAAGTCTAAAGTATAGAACTTCCATTTTATAGAACTTGCATTTATCTATATCTAATTATAGGCTGGCTCCGCGCAAGGCTTACAGAACCAGTTTAATATATTTTTAGTATTTAGCTAGATTATTACTATATATTAAGATGTTATTAATATAAGTAGTATAAAAGACATCCAGGTATGGGTGTAGGGTGTTATTTATAAAGTGTTAAAATAAACTTAGGGCGTTTATAAGGCTAAATGGCATTACTAAGTATTTAAATAATCCATATTGAGTACGAAATGTAGTGAGCCATTTATCTCCTTTTGTAATACGGAGGCGGTTAAATGCGTAGATAATATTAAGCTTTATATAGAAGCGAGTCTTATATAATCAGTTTAGTATCTCTTAAATTAATAGGATTAGGTATCAGTTCTTAATAATAATAGCGTTAAGAGCTTATTAGTCTATATAGAAGCGTAAACTACCACTAGGTTTCTTAATAAAGATTACTAGTATAGCTATAGGTAAAGAACTTACTCTAATAAATCCTTTATCCAGATGTTTGTTTAAGTACTTCTATAGTACTTAGAGTTCGTTTTAAGATATCTTATATAAGGGTCTAAACCTAGGATATTTTTCTTCTTTAACTACAATCTTATAATTATATAGACGGCGTTCCGGTAGCTTATTAGCTTCCTTTTATAAGAATATATCTAGGTAATTATGGTACTCTACTGGTACTTTTATGGCGGGGTTAGTATGCTTCTTTAGTGCTAAGGCCTTCTTAATATTAGCCATTATAACAGCAAAGATTATATATTCTAGTTTTCTGGCAAGTTATACTAATAGGGCGGCTCCAATTATATAGATATCTAAGGTATTAAGTGAGCTTAAATTATCCTTCGTTTCTTATACAGTTTTTTATTTAGGTTTAGGTTTAGTATTAGATACAGAGTTAGTATTAGATTTAGGTTTAGGTTCTTTAAGTATCCTCTTTATAGTAGAATACCAGTTCTTCTAGTACCTTTATATATTAAGCTTAGACTTCTGCTTAGGTTAAGGCGGTATAGCAGTTAGGATTGGTTTATGTAGTTTAGTATAATTTTTAGGTTCTTAATAAACGTTAGTGGAAATCTTATATTAGTGGAATTCGGTAGAATTCTTAGGTTAGTAGAATTTAGTAGAAATCTTATATATAGGGTGGACATTAGTAGAAATTTTAGACTAGTAGATTCTAGTAGACTTTTTAGGTTCTAGTTCTAAGTCTAAGTAGTAAGTTATAAGGCACTTCTGTTTATAATAGGAGGCGGTAAATAGAAGCTTAAGGTTCTTCTAATTAATAGTTACCTTATATAGCTTTATCTAGGGTTGTCTAAGGATTACTAAGTAACTTAGGGTGGTAATATAAAGCCTAATTAGTTCTTTATAGTTTAGGTATTAGAGTCTTAGGGCCGCTATATAAGTAATACGGCCTAAGATAATACGTTTGCTATTAAATCCAAATACATTAATATGCTGGTTAAGGGGTATTAGGGTAAACCTATTATCTTACACAAAGATCTTATTAATAAATTCTATACCGCTAGCTCCTATATTAATTAAGACTTAAGCGTTAGCCTATTAACCTTTCTGCTAAAGATAGTAGTTAATAGTTATACTATAATCCTAAGAGTTAGGGTTTATAATATTTAATATATTTAACAAGATCCTATAATATAGCTATCCTAAAGAGCGACTTAACTCTAAAATGTACCTTTTAGTAATAAGTAGGAAGGGGTTCCTATAGAACATTAGTTATAGCTTTGTCCTTATAAGTGGTGCTTACTAGATATAGGGCTAGAACTAGGTAAAGATTAGGGACAGTAACTAGAGGATTAGTATAGTAAACAGCTGCTAGTATTAGCCATTTGTAAATTCTTTTAGAAAGGGATAGAGTAGTAGCTAAATATATAAGCGTTACTTCCGCACTTAAAACAGAGGCTATATTTAATATGTTACTCTTATTTAGCAGATCCTTTTAGGGCATAGGAAAGGGTCCTAGTATTAATATCTATAGCGTCTAAGTCCTTATAGGTCTTAGGCGGTTAGGGGGTAGAGTATTAAGATATATGTTTTAGGGTAAGGCGTAGTAAGTTATTATATAGGCTATTAATAATGTTAGTGTAGGCAGCAATAGTACCTAGTAGTTTAACTCCTATAAGAGATGCTTTTAATTTAGGGTTTAGAGATTTTATTAGGTAATTAATGAAGGCGGGTTTATTCTATCTAGTCTCCTTAGCGTAGCAGTGGAATTTAGTAAAGTATAATGGAAAGTTCTTAGAACCCTATATTATCTTATTTAGTTTCCTTTATAATATAGCAACTTAGTTAGGGTCGCTATAAAATGCTTCTAGTATAATAACTAGTTCCTTTACTATACTTAGTTGGAACAGGTATATAGTATCTATAGCATTTTTTTTAGGCGGCTTATAGTATAATAAAGCTAACTATTAGGGGTAGGGTAGCGGTTAATATTGCCGCTTAGCTTATTCTGAAGTTAGTTAAAAAAAGAGTATAGCTTACTCCTTTTACTAGAATAGGCAGAAGAATTAAGAAGACATTTAAATCATTTTTTTTTAGCACCTACTACAACCAAAAACGCAACTAATATCCCTAGTTTCTAGAGTTCAGAAGCTAGTTCATAATTGGAAAATAGAGAGAATCTCTCTAGAATGGCAAAAACCGTAGTCTCCTCCTATTCCTGCTCTCTTTTCTATCTCTAGAGGTAGTAAGGAAGAAGCTGCACAAGAACATCTAAGACTAGTAGAAAATTTACAAGAAGCCCTAGAATGGGATCTAGTAGATATATACTATACAGATGGCTCTAAAGATGGTAAATCTAGTGCAGCAGCCGTATGCAAAATAGGAGAGAGAAATAGGATTAAATATGCAACAAATTGGAATCTAGGGCCCTATATGGAAATTATGGACGCAGAGATTTATGCAGTCTATAGGGCGTTAGAACACCTAAAACAATAAAGACTAGAAGAGAAACAGGTTTATATCTTTATAGATAGCCAAGCGGCTATTAAAAGAATATAACTTAATTCTCTTACTGGAGGGCAAGAACTAGGCTTTAAAATTACGCAAAGCTGTTCCTATCTAGCTAGCAAAAATATCTCTATTAACTTCTATTGGGTACCTAGCCACCTAGGAATCTATGGAAATGAAATAGCAGATAAACTGGCTAAAAATGGCCTCTCTAGAAGAAAAATGCAATCTTCTTATACCTCTTTAGCCTATTTAGGGAGACTAGCCAGAGAAACGATACTAGAACAGTGGAAAAACAATTGGCAACAAAATAAAAGCAAAGGAAAACACTACACTAGAATCTGTAAGGGAAAATACCCCTTTTCTTTTAAAGCCCCTAAGGATAAATATCCTAAAAGAATACAATCAGCCTTCTTTCAGCTAAAGCTAGGAAAAGGGTACTTTAAATCCTTCTCTAAGCAAATAGGGAAGGACAAGAAAGGCAGATGCTTTAGAGAATGTAGTGCCTTACAAACTCCTAAGCATCTACTACTAGATTGTAGCCTATACAGAAAAGAGAGAAAAGAAATGCAAAGGCAATTAGGCTCTACTCTATCTTTAGAGAAGCTATTTTGTACAAAGAAGGGGAAAGAGGTGCTCTTTCTATTTCTAAATAGAACAGGAATAGCTACTAGAAAGTGGCTAATAACAGCAGGATCTCTAGAAGGTTCTAGTAGATAGATAATAGAGAGCAAAAGAACAGAAATAAATTACAAATAGGACAGGGATAGGCGTTAGGATTTCGTGTGGTTTTTACTATTTTCTATCGTTTTTTACTGTTTTCTTACTACCTAATAGTTGCCGCAATCTAGCTTCTACTAGAGAGCTATAAATCTCTATTAGAGATTTATAAACTACTAGGACATAGTTACTAGTACATATTAAGCTGCCTAGAAAGGATTCATGTATATAGGACTATAGCGCCATAGCCTAGAGGCTGCATGCGTAGTATTGTATGTAGTACAATACAATGGACATAAAAATAAAAATAAAAAAACTTTTTTTTCTTAGGGGCACTAACTGGCGAATTTAGGGTTAAGAAGTTAGTTTTAGATGCGTTCTTCTTATCTAGTGTTTATAGGTTAATATTAGTAGGGATAGGTAGGGGTGATGGTATAGCAGGCAGTAGGTTATAATAAATCTCTTTAACTTCCTTTCTTAGGGATTAGATCGTCTTATAATATTATGTTTCTTATTAGGCAAGATCCTTTTATAATATTAAGTTTCTTATTAGGCAAGAGCGTCTATAAAAGCCTCTTAGAGACTTCTTATTTATTTGGTAAATAGGGTATATAGGTTATTTATAAATAAGGGGTTTTTTAGGTTGTTCTATATATTAGTTAAAGTAAGATAAAATATATAGTTTAATGTAATGTAGTATTATGGAGTAAGTATAAGCGACAATAATATATAGTAAAGTAGATATTATTAAGCTATGTATATAAACTATATAATAAAGTTAAAACGTTATATAAGGAGAAAAGGTAAGGAAATGGGAAGAAAGGGTATATATTATTAGTTTGGTTACTTAGTTAATATATATACAGAGTAGAATAGGATTTAAGGAGCGGTCCTATTAGAACTTGGCAGAATTTAGTAGACTTTGGTAGAATTTGGTGGACTTTGGCGGAATTTGGTAGACTTTAGCAGAATATGGCAGAATATGGCAGAATGCGGCAAACTGCCGTCAGATTGCCGTAGATTGTCGTCTCGCGGTCGGTCTCTTCTTGCTATGTCGGTGGAAACAGGTAGACGTGTATAAGGTGTTACGGAGGTGTCCTATAATAGAAATTAGTCTTTTAGGGTAGGTATTATAGCTTATAAGGTAGCTCTATATTACGGAGTAAGTATAAGCAGTAATAATATATAGCGAAATAGATATTATTAAGCTATATATATAGACTATATAATAAAATTAAGACATTATATAAGGAGAGAAGGTAAGAAAATGGGAAGAAAGGGTATATATTATAAATTTAGTTACTTAGTTAATATATATATAGAGCAGAATAGGATTTAAGTAGCGGTCTTAGCAGAACTTAGTAGGATTTAGTAGACTTGGTAGAATATAGCAGAATGCGATAGATTGCTATTAGATTGCCATAGATTGCCGGCAGGTTGCCATTAGATTGCCGTTTTACAATTAGTCTCTTCTTACTACGTTGGTGGAAACAAGTAGATATATATAAGGTATTACGGAGGTGTCCCATAACACTCTATATCTTAACCCTTAAAATAATCCAGATATTAGAGCTTATAGCGCAGTATTAGGTTTTAGCCCTTAGAGTAATCTAGATATTACGAAGGCGCCGGTAAAAAGTAATCGGACACCAAAACTTAGCGAGAAAACCCTACCAAAATTTGACTTTTTTTGCGCCCGCACTCTAAAAACCAACTCTACTTCTACTTAACCTAGTTAATACTTAGTAGAATGGGTCCTTGCACTTCTAATGTTAGAAAAGCTCAATATTTGACGTATTGTGAGTGTGGAAAGACTAGAAGAGAGGCAGCAAAGCTCTGTAACCTTGCAAAATCAACAGCTGCCGATATATGGAAACGATCTCTTGCAGTTAAAGAAGAGCGCCTTACTGCTAGCCTCCTACCTCCTAAGATTGAAGATCTAGTTTCTGTACTGTAAAGGAGAAGAGCGGAAGACCTTTAGTTCTATTAGTTGACGACGTCACAGAGATCTTTAAGGCTTGCACACTTAATAAGAAGAATCGTAAGAAACAGCAACACCACGTCGCCATAGAGGAAGGCTTTAAAGCTTGCAGAAGAACAATTAAGACCCAACTTCGAGCACAAAACCCATACCGATTAAAACCTATAAAGAAGCTTGCTTTAACAGATATATAGAAGGCATAGAGGTACGAGATTGCGCTCTTAAGGAAGGATTGGGGATATAAAGAGTGGTTAAAGGTGATCTTTTCTAATAAGGCTGCTATCCTTATTGGAGAGCACCGTGGCCTATAAAACTGCTCCTACACACTAGAAGAACGCTTTTATAAAGATGTTATTAAACGCAGGTATAATAACTACTCAGAGGCTATATTCTGGGGGTGCTTTTTATATAATTACAAAGGGCCCTGCCATATGTATTATAAGGAAACGCCAGCGCAGAAGATCTACTATAAGGAGCTTATTTAGACTCTTAATAACAAAGAAATTAAGGTTAAAGCATACTTATAATTTAATAAGGAATAAGCCAAACTGCGAGCATAATGGGATATAAAAGGAAGGAAGAAACTAGGTAAATGGGCCCTTTAGGAGACCTATTGGAAGAGCTATAAATAGAAGAGGAATAGGAAGTATAAAGGAGGAATTAATAATATTAGATATACCTATAAATGCCTTATTCCACTTCTTATTCCTTTCTATTATAAAATTAATTACCAGATTCACAAGCTAGATAAATTTGAGTATAATATTTAACAATTCCAATTCTAGCAAGATAGCGCCCCATCCTATGCCTCTTAATGGACGACTCAAATTCTTATTAAAGGAGGCATTTAGACACTTAAGTATATTGGAAACAGCCCTAATATAAGCGCTATTAAAAGCGCGTGGATGCTAATAAGGATTGCAATTACAAAAGATTGGAATAGGCCTTATATAATAGAATGGAGTAATAGAGCGTGGTGGGGCAAGTGGGAGAATCTTCGCCAAGATTAAATACGTGCTTGGATTTGTAGGATGGCAGTTATAAATTAGTTAGTAATTAAACACAAGGGTAGAAATGAATTTCATGGCTAGAACTCTTATTTATATAGTAATTAATACTAGAGTTAGAGTCAATTTAATACTAGAATTGATGATTTCTTAGTGGGGTCGTGTTTTTCGGCTAAAGTCTTGATGTCCGATTACTTTTTGCCGGCGCCTTTGTACAGCTTATAGCAAAGCATTAAATCTAAATCCTTAGAGCAGTTTAAGTATTAGAGCTTATAGTATAATACTAAGTCTTAACTTTTAGATAAGCCTAAGGTTTAGTATTCGCAATATAGTACTAGATCTTTAATTATAAAAAATTCCAAAGTTCAAAATCTATAGTGTATTACTAGTTCCTAGGTAGTAGGAAATCTGGAAATTTAGAATTCGTAATATAGTATTAGATCTCCGCTCCTAGAAAGTCTTAAGACTTAAAATTTAAGTTATAATACTAGATCTCCGCTTCTAGGAAACTCTAAGGCTTAGGGTTTGCAGACTAATACTTAATCTCTACCCTCTAAACTAAGCGTAGCTTAAAACCTATAGTTTAGTGCTTAATCTCCGCCCTTAGTTTTGGATATAACGCAGCTTTAGTAAATTGGTATTTAATATTCCTTAGCGTTTTATTTATTTATTAATTTAATTAAAACTAGGGCAGAGCTCTAATTAATATCCGGGTATTAAGTATTAATCTCTATATATGTATTTAAATAGTCTATTAGATTCTTATTTAGAAAGGCACTAATATTAGGAAAGTATTCGCAGGCTAGGTTTTAAGTTGACTTTATTAAGCGCGTTTCGCGTAATTAATATATAGTTAACTAACTTAACACATTTAAAAGTTAAATAATACGCAGTTAACCAACTTAACATATTTAAAAGTTAAATAATATGTAATTAACCTGCAATTAACCAACTTAATATATTTAAAGGTTGAATAATACGTAGTTGACCAATTTAATATATTTAAAAGTTAAATAATATGCGGTTGACCAACTTACACATTCCTTAATATGCAATTGAGGTAATATAATATATTATTTTTAAGTTATATGCTGATTGCAAGAGGCTCTGCACGAAGCTCTACACGAAGCTCTACACGAAGCTCTACACAAAGCTCTACGTAAAGAGGCTCTGCACGAGGCTCTGCGCGAAGCTCTGCGTACAGAGGCTCTACACAAAGCTCTGCATTGGGTCCCCGCTATATTCCGATAGCCTACACGTGTCTCTGCCACGTATACCTATGTAGCCACCTTATTTTTTTACCCATCCTTCCTTATATTCTCCCTACCTAGGGAGGCACCAGAACGGCAGCCAGCAGAGGACCGTCGCCAGAACCAGACGACTGTCGCCAGAACCAGAGGACCGTCACCAGAACTAGACGACCGTTGCCAGAACCAGATGACGACCGTTCGAACGACCAGCCAGCAAACACCACGAACGATTCAATCAATTGATCGATCGAATTGAACCAGAGCTTCAATATCGGCCCGTCACCGAATCGAATCAAGACCTCCTAGGGAGGCACCCCGGACGACTACCGTTCAAATGTACAGCCAGCGAACGGCCATAGAGAACGATTCGAATCAATAAGAGCCTTCGATCAGGCCGACTCCTCCCCCAAATTAAACCAGACACTAAGGCAGGCAGGCAGGCAGGCAGGCAGGCAGGCAGGCAGGTAGGTAGGTAGGTAGGTAGGTAGGTAGGTAGGTAGGTAGGTAGGTAGGTAGGTAGGTAGGTAGGTAGGTAGGTAGGTAGGTAGGTAGGTAGGTAGGTAGGTAGGTAGGTAGGTAGGTAGGTAGGTAAGTAGGCAGGCAGGCAGGCAGGTAGTAGGTAGACAGGTAGAAGAGAACCGTCACCGTATTATATTAAATTATCTAAAATAATATAATTTATTTCGCTAGCCTTATAAATAGCTTTAAAGTAGCCTTTATTTATCTAAAATATACTATTAGGATAAAAGAGGTAAATAGCTCTAAATACTTTGCTAAATGCGCAGGTTGTGCGCAGGCTATATGTTAAAAAAACACAATATAGGTTAGTCGGTCGAGTTGCTAAATGCCCTCAACTGCGCGCCAATTGCGTCAACTACTAACTATTGAGGCTATTAAGAGGAGACTATATTTTACCAATAAAGGTTTATACCTAAAGCTTCTAAAACCCACAGAACCTATATTATATTAGCTATTTAGTTTAAGTATTTTATAATTCTCTTAACTAGATATTATCTATTCTTCTTAGGCTACTATACTTTAAAACTCTTAGCTAATATTAGATCTACCTTATAGTAGGAGAGAATAAAAGGACGTATTTACGTACTTTAAAAGTAAGAAATTCGCTTACTAAGTAAACCTAATATCTGCTTATAACTCTTCTCCAGCACCTTAATTAAGCGGTAATTCTATATTAATATTACTTTAGGGGTCGTTCGGTTGCAATATGGAGGCCTCATATTCTAGTTCATAATCTGTTGATTCGGAGTGATTTTGTCTGCACAGCCTCAAAAATTTGATGTTCCTCTCACCGCTCGCAAAACGCCAGAATAGCACGCTAAAATATTGGCAACTTTACCGTATACAGCTTCTGAAATGGAGCTCTTGGCGTCGTTTCAATATGGAGCTCGAAGCTCCTGTTACAGATTCCAGTTCAATATGGAGGCTTCATATTTGCACACGTCCGTGCAACCCGTAGAGCCACAGACGCGTGTCAAATCGGGAAGGAACGCGCTCTTTCTGCCGGACTTTCAGTTCATATTCAATCTGACGGTTTTGCAACCGAACGTTCCCTTATAAGTTAACTAGACCGCGCCCACTTACTTTAATTAATAGTAACTTAACTATAAAGGATTTATACTTTACAAATAAGCGTTTATAAGGTAGTTAATATTTACTAAGGTGAGTTACTATTATTATTCATTACTTAACGTCCGATTCGGATCCCTGTTGGGCCCACGCGGACTACTCCTTATATACATGTGGGGAGAAAACTCTATTTGAGAAAACCCCGTGATCCGTCTCCCTGCCTTTTAGGGCTCGCTTACAAGTCGCCTGCGAGTCACCAGTGGTGCTCTACTACCTTACTTTTTGACCTCCTTGGGAACCACTGCTGCCGTAACAAACCTACGGACGCGCTAGTATCACACACTGTACTCTACTCCTGTAGAGTTATTAGGGGGCGCCTATTACTCGCCCCTTTGCTTTCTATTGCTATTTCCTTTGCAACCCAGAACTGGTCTAGCACATTTTGGCCAATGAGCCACCGGGTAGCCGCCTTAAGGCCTTTCTGTGTTAAGAGCAGTGTATTATAGTTTTCTGTGCCAGCTGCTGAGAGCATTGCTTCTTGGCCGGTGCGTAAGGGGCATAACAGTATTACGTGTTTTGGTGTCTGTCTTGGCCAGCCACATTCGCAGGTGAGTTACTATAGTAATTACTTATTAGTAAGCTAATTTAATAAAATCTATAGCGTGGATATTTACCTTTAATTAACCACCGCACCTTTTACTTTATAGTATTATACTATAAATATTATTATTGTTGTTTTATCTACTGTCTATTAGCATACTACTATTTATAATGCCTTTTTTTACGCATCTAAACACGTCTAATAGCTATTTAGTTAAGGAGCTTAATATTCGCAACGTTAACGATAAAATAATTAAGGACGCTTTTAAGGACGCCCTTTCTTTTAATAATTCTTTAAGGCCTTTATCTAAAGAGTTAGCTCTCTAATACTAAACTATGCCTATAATTAGCTAATATAATTTTAGGAAATATATACTAAAGTACTCTTTATTGGATTGAGTGGAGCACTATAATAAGGCTATTGTAAAATCCGCTAGAAATCCGCTTAACTCTTTACTACCTGGCTCTATGCTACCTACTTCTTTACTACCTACCTCTTCGCTACCTACCTCTTCGCCGCCTACTACTTCTAAAAAGTTTAATCGTTGTCGTGCTTCTACTTCTCTTAAGAGGTAGATTAATAGAATTACTACGCAAAATATTTAGTATAAGATAGCCTTTGAATTATATATATTAACTATACTATTTTAGTGTCTTATTTACTAATTTACCTCTTATAGTAACCTAATGTCACGGGACTGCCCGCGACACGCGCTACGCTAGACGCGTAGCTTTCCTTTCCTTGTTTGATATCGCTTGGCAGATAGTTTATCCGCCCCGATTGCCCCTATATAGATTCAGCCGCAGTTGCATTCCTGTCGAGTTCTCCAGCAATCCTCTTGAGTCTCCACGACAGCCGTACGTAGCTATCAATTCCACGAATCTGATGCTTGTTCATCTAGTGTTCGCATGTGATACTTCGTCATCGTGACACCTAACAGAAATATTAGAGATTTTAGATAACAATAAAAAGAGCAATCTTAATAACGCCAACTCTCCTAAAAGCCCTTCTCTATCCTTTTACAATCTCCGCAGCCCTTATAAGCATTATAGGACCAGTTATAAAAAATATATAACTAAACTAAGAACTATAAAAGCTGCCACTATAATAGGTAAGAAGGATATCTATTTAGGGTACTCCGACTAAACGCAATATATAATTCTAACTATATCTAGATTCGTTAAGGGCCAGATCCTTAATATAGTTAAGTATTTTTAAAGAGGTTTAAGAAGAGGTTAAATTGCCTAAAAGTCAGAGGGTCTTTATTAAGATAACAACGCGGCTAATACCCAATATTTATTATATCTTGTAGACAATAGTAGTTATTAATAAACTTTATTTAATTAAGAACGAAAAGTCTTATTTCTATAGGACTACTCTTTATAGGCTTTATAGGCTTTATAGGCAACCGATACTATAGGCTATATCTAAAACTTTGTTTAAAAATGGCCCGGCCAACTTAGAAATATATATTAAGTTCCTATAACAAAACTAGAAGACAAATATTAACCCTTTAGACGAAATTAAAATATCCTATAATATTTACTCCAAAGATAATCTATAGAATATTTAGCTCGCGATTAACGTACTCTAGAGATAGCAAACTACTAAAGGTAGGAATTATATTATACTAGCTTTGGAGTTAGTAATATTTAGGCTTAAGTTAATAAATTTAGTCTAGTTTTAGAGGTAATTGTAATTCGTCGGACTGATAATTCCCTTAGTCTAAATAGTAAGCCACTTATTAAACTACCGAAACTCGACTATAATAATTAGTTAAACTACGTCCTACTTAAACTAGTTTAATAAGATAAGATCATTAAAGATATTAAAGCCTTTATTAACAATCTTAAAGTAGTGCTATAATTAGAACAAGAAAGGTAGAGATAAGAATGGGAACGAAAATATTCTAGCTAGCGTTATCCTATTAGATAGTATTAGGTAACAAAGTCACCTCGCTTATATATATTGTTCCACACAGCTATGTCTGGCATCTTGCTAGTTACTCGCTTACCTTTTAGGGTTTGTGCTATAGCTAGGTAGTGCGGAGCCTGTTACCTTATAGATAGGCTATAGGTTATTTTAAGGCATTATAATACTAAATAAGGCCAATATACTCCTTCCTAAGTCTAATAAAGATTAAAAAGGAGTTTAATAGAGGCTAGAACTTACACAATTTAGATAAAAAGGGCTGGTTTAATAATAATAGCAGTACCTCGCCAATAAAACGTTATATTATTATATTATATAATATTAGCATAAAGCTCTATTACCTTAATAAAGTTCTAAACAAGATATATATAAATAACTAGGCAATTATCCAAAACCGTAAGGACTAGAACGGTAAGAAAAATAAAATAAAATAGTTATTATATTTTATTTTCCTATATATACCCTAATTATATATAAATAGGTGCGAAAGTTCTATCTAGAGTTCCACGTTACCCTTTATAGGTCTTACTAAAGGCTAAAGCACTAGTAGAAAATTATCTATAGCTACTAGAAATAATAACTATTTCTAGCAATAGGGTTATTTGTTAGTCTTAGCTAAAATAGATATTATTATTAAAATAATAGGAACTATTAGTATAGGCTATACCTTATACTATAGCAGACGCATTACAATCCTTAAACTGTAGTACTTATTAATATATAAAGAGTAAGCTATAAAGTAATCTTACTACTTAGGGCAAGATTATAAGGTAATTGCAAATTATATTATTAACAAGGATATGATATTAAAAGCTATCTTTAGTAATAAGACTATATTACGTAAATTTATTACTAGTGTTATATAGCTATATTTGTAAAATATAGTCCCCTCTTAATGGCCTTAATAGTTGGTAGTTAACGCAATTAGTATATAGTTAAGGGTATTTGGCAACTCGACCAACTAGCCTATCTTATGTTTTTTTAACACATAGCCTGCGCGCAGCCTATGCGTAGCCTACGCGTAACCTATATAACTATAATTGTATTTAGAGCTGTCTACCTTGTTTATATTAATAGTATATTTTAGATAATAAACAAAGGCTACTTTAAAGCTATTTATATGGCTAGCAAGGTAAATTATATATACTTCTTTATACAATCCATTATATTATTTTAGATAATTTAATATAATATCCTAACTGTTTTATAATATATTCTAAAAGTATAAGACCTTTCCTGCTCTCCCTACAACAATAATATACTATAAGTATTTAGCTTTACTAGTATAGCATATATATATAGCTAAAAAGTAGCTACTAAGAGTAGCATATATAGGCTAAAAGAAAGGTAGATTAAGAGCTAGTATATATAATAAAGAAGCAATAGTTATCCTATAGGAGAGTATAGAAAGTCCTATACCTAATCTCGTACTAAAAACTCTACTAGCTTATTAATACTAGAGTCTAGAGTATATATTATAAACTTTATATACTACTCCTTATTCTTAATTAAATTTAATATTGCTTTCCTATTACTATATTAGCTATAGCTGTCCTCTATAAGGCTATAATACTACTTAAATTATATAAATAATTTATTAAATTTAAACCTTTTTGGCCTAGGCTTATTGGTTCCTATATTTAGAATAAAGTGGTATACTAGGGCGGTGTTATAGGACTGCCTGTTATATACACTATATAGTACGCATAGCTAGCGTTATAGGATTCCTTTTTTTGTTTATTTATTTCCTTCCTTATTTAATATTGCTTAGCAGCTAGTTTATCCGCCCTAATTACCCCTATATAGATTCGCCCACAGTTATATTTTTATTAAGCTCTTTAGTAGTCCTTTTAAATCTCTACAATAGCTATATATAGCTATTAAATCTATAAATCTAATACTTATTTATCTAGTGCTTACATATAATACATCGTTATTATAATATTAGGATTGCTTACTCTGTCTAGCTAGCTAGACATATTTAATCTTTTCTTTTTAGCCTAGATTTTTCTTTCTTCTTTTCTAAACCCAGACTAAATTGCTAGCACTATACTGCTACCCCTAATCTAGACCGCTAGCACTATACTACTACCCCTAGATCTAGACCGCTAGCACTATACTACTACCCTAGATCTAGACCGCTAGTATTATACTACTACCCCCAATCCAGATCGCTGGCATTATACTACTACCCTAACACAACTAGGTAGAGCTATACTCCCTAGACCCCTAGACCTGTCGCTAGTATTATACTACTACCTTAACACAACTAGGTAAAGCTACGCTCCTTAGACCCCTAGACCTATTACTAGTATTATACTACTACTCCTAAACCTGTCGCTAGCACTATACTACTACTATATAACTTAGTTGCTAGCACTGTACTGCCACCCCTTTAGACCCTAGCGCTAGCACCACGCTACTATACCACTAGTTCTATTATTTCTATTTATATAACCTAGTGTATAGCTATTCCTATAGCTGTTAAGCCCTTGCCTTCTGTCTCCTATATTTAATACAGTCTTCTCTCTCCTACGCCTTATATATTCTTTAATAGCAGTTTACGTATTTTATTTAGTTATAATTTAAATAGTATCTTATATTATAGGGGCCTATACAGTAGCCGCAGCACACCTATACTGCGTATATGGATTGGATGTGTCCCTATTATATATAGTAATAGCATTATTCTAGGCGTAGTCTATAGTTATAGAGCCTTATATTATATATAAGGCCATTTATAATTATTCCTTTTTAGATAAGGAGCTTTTGCATTCCTAATATATATATACTGATAATAAGGGAGCTATACGTTTAACTAGTATCTCCCTAGCAAGTCTCTAGCGACTCTTATATCCTTTTATTATTCTCATTATATCCTTTTATTATTCTCATTATATACTTAGATTATATTTTTCTATTAAAGCTATTAGATTTAGGTAATCTCAAGTCTTAGTATAAAGCGTTTTATGTATATTATTATCTTCTATATAGTTGCTGTATTATTTACCTAGCGTCCCTTTTTTATCCTAAGGCTTATAGGAACCATTAGGACTTTAACTAAGTAATCTTTATAAAGTACTTTTATACTAATACGTTCTCCTAGCTTATCCCCTGCCCTTATAGCTCGCTTCTTTACCTATTAGTCCTTTAGGGTAACTCTAATATCTCTACTCCTAAGGTGTTAGACTATAATAGCGTTATAAACCTCTTCGTAAATCTTTATAAGGACTTCTATTTTTAATTATCCCCTAAGCCCCTTTACTTTTTCTATATTTGGTTATATTATAATTAAGTGCCCGGTTATTATCTTAAGGGGGGTAGGTTCCCTATACTATAAAAGCGCAGCTATAGCGGCCTAGGTATAGTTTGCCAGTAAGAGTTTTTTTTATTTATTTTTAATTTTGCTTAGGTATTAGAGAATTTAGTTAAGGGTTTATTAGAGGGGCGTTTAAGGTTTACTGGACTAGCGGAGCCATTCTACTAGCGATATTAGTTTATTATAGCTAACGGTTACTCCCCTATAATTTTAGATACTAAACACGTCTAATAGGCTTTATATTTTATTAGATGCCTTTTTAATAAAGGTATTTCCGCTTTATAGTGTGGTATTCGCCTATCTTTATTATAGGGGGCCATTACTAGGCATGGATCTGGCGGTTACGCATGAGTGAAAACCACCGTTATTAGATATATGCCTCCCCTACGATATATATATCTTAGGAGGGTTCTCTAGGTGTTTTTTAGGGTTCTTTTGGTTGGTTTTAGTCTTTTTAGGCCAAGTACAGCAAGAGCTCCGAGTTTTTTTTATATAGAATTATATAGACAGGTATATTATTTAGTTATTATATAAAATAATTAGTTAAATGTCTTATAAGAAATAAATAAGTGTATTAGTAAACGCTTCTTTATCTACTATACCACCTAGACTTATAAGCCTCCTCCTATCCCTTTTACGTCTCCTCTATCTATAAGCTTAATTTAGCACCCGGGTTTATTAATACTTTTTTATATATATCTATTGTATTATACTATGTATAATACTGCGTATATAGCCTCTAGGCTATAACGCTATAGTTTTATATATATAAATCCTTTTTAGGCAGCTTAATATATACTAGTAACTATATTTGTTAATACTTTAAGACGCCTAATTAGCCCTTAACTAGTGGAGCTATATTAGTATAATTAGAGGTCCTAACCTCTACTAAAATACTTAATATCTCTAATAAGGGCTAGAATGTTATTAGCGAAACGGAGATATTCTACTATAAGTTAATAAGATCTTAGGTCTGTATAGCTTAATAGAGAATTATTTAAGCTCTTAATATAATCTTTTAAGAGAAGATATAATTAAACTGTTAAGAGAGGTAGTAGGTTAAATTAGAGTAGACCCTTTCAATTTGCTAAAATCTAAATATAGTGATAGAGTTAGTATATATAAATAGGTAAGCATGCTATAATTTTAAAGTAGTTATCCCCTAATATCTATAAGGTCCATCTTAGCTTAGTAATATTTTTACCTTAAGTGCTAGTAGTCTGCGTGACGTTCTTACTTAGAAGAGTAGGGAAGATAATCTATTAGGATTAGTTAAAAAGACTAGTTGCTAGGTCTCTAGTTACTTTAACTCCTAAAACTAACAATTTTTAAATAAAATATATACTTGTGACAGTGGCAGTGAGATTATTAGCCGTATTAGAACAAAATCCCCTAGAGGTTGACTTATTCTTTAAGACTTAAAGAGATTAAGATTAACTTATCTATATTATAGATAATAGTTAAGGAACAAACTAGATTTTATAAAGTTAGCTACTATACTATATTGGCATTACAAAAGCTAATAAGAGAGCTGTAAGTGTGTAATGTTTTCTAAATAAAAAGATATCTAACTATTAATAGATTCCCGTTATTAGAATACCTTATTTAAGTTTAAAAAATATTAAAGCACTATGATATGTTATAAGTAGGCCTTATATAGATCTTAGTTTAATTATAGCTATTAAGGATACTTCCTTATTTAAGAATATTTATATTCTTAAAGACTGGTTAGATATAACTACTATAGGGCTTTATAAATCTTAAGCTACTATACTAAAATAAGTTCCTATAAAGCGTCTTATAATAATCTAAAGACCTTTAAGTACTAGAAAAATATGGCTTTAAAGGCGTTGCTTAGTAATATAACAATAGGAGATATCTTATTGTTATTATATGTTATATAAACTATACGCAAAACCAGTTATTTGGGTATATTACTTAAAGTAATATATACTTTATAAAATTTCCTAATACCCTTAACCGTTTTAATACTATCGCTTATATAGATAGACAATATTATACTATATTAGGCCCTAGGGCTATAGGAGTAGGAAGAAGAGGAAGTGTTAGAGCTCTCTCTTTTTATATTTTATATTTTATATTTTTATATTATCTTATATTGTCCTACTATTATCCTGCTATTATATAATATTATTCTATATTGTCCCATATTATCCTACTATTATCTTAATACTGTTATATAATTTTTGCTATTTACTAAGATTATAGTTATGGGTATTTGTTGGCCAGGATCTAGGCAGTAACTCTTAGCAGTAATTTTACTACCTAAATCTCTTATAGATTAATTAATTGGCGTAGAGCTGTTATATTATAGTAAAGCTATATTTAAGCAATCTATATTATAATCCTTAGTATAGCGTTATATGTAGAAATATTTAATTATAAGATTTAGGAAGGTGTTTATATTTTAATTAAATTTATAAGACTATAACTAAGGGCCTTTACGATGTAGTGGCTAGTAAGTTCTATAATTACTTTGGTTTAGAGTTGCTTAGTTATTATAGGAAAGTTATAATACTTAGCGTGGTATTAAATTTAAGGTACCTTGCTACTGCAGTAGTAGAGATATAGTAGATTAACTGCTTACTAAAATATAGTGCGCCCCTATTGCTGTAGTAGCCACTATAGTAACAGAGATACCCTATATTTATAAATTTAGATTCTATATATAGTATAGATTGCAAATTTAACGCGCTTGCCAGTTTAGAGAAGCTTTTAGATTAAAAAGTTGCTAGATTAACTAAACGATCGCAATAGAATTAGATTTGAGCTTTAGCTCAGATATATTTTATAGCCTTTAGATTTAATCTAAAGTCACAACTAAACGTTCCCTAAGACTTAATATCGGGATCTCTCCCTAAGGATTTAGTTTGATTATAAGGTTTAGGAAGGGGTTATAATTTAGTTAAATTTATAAGATTATATTCTAAAGTTCTTGTAGTAAAGTAGCATAGTACGTTTTACCTTTTGCTATAATTTGGAGCTAGCCTAACATAATTAAAACTAAACGTAGAAAAGCCGATATGCTTAGTATATAGTACTAAGATTTTGTTAAATATATAACTTTGGGTGTTATAAGACATATACAAAAATATAAGATTAATTTAGAGCCTTAATAATGCCTAATTTAATAGGAAACGACCTTTTTTAATATTTTTAAAATATAATAAGTGGGAATTAAACCTGCCACGCCTGGGAGTTAAACTCGTAACGTCTAATTACTTAATCTGGCTAGGAGGCTTAGCGGCGATGCAATAGGGCTTAATAATGTAATAAGGCTCAACGGTAATGCAATAAGACTTGGCAATGTAATAAGACTTAACAATGTAATAAGACTTAACAATGTAATAAGGCTTAGTAATGTAATAAGGCTTAATGGTAATACAATAAGACTTAGTAATATAATAAGACTTAATAATGCAATAAGGCTTAGTAGACGTGATAAGGCTTAATGGTAATGTAATAAGACTTGGTAATATAATAAGACTTAATAATATAATAAGGCTTAGTGATATAATAAGCTTAATGGCGATATAATAAGACTTAGCGATGTAATAAGACTTGGCAATGTAATAAGGCTTAATAATATAGTACGGCTTGGCGATATAATAAAGCTTAGTAGTAATATAATAAAACTTAATAATATAATAAGTCTTAGCAACGTAATAAGGCCTAGGGTTGGGCAATAAGGGGAAGATTTAAGGTTGCTTAGTTACTCTAATACTGTTATAGAGTAGGCACGAATCGGGATACAATATACTAAACGAGGTAGTAATTGAGAAGGCTACGTACACGTAACTATGCGTGGTTAATATAAAGACATTAGATAAAGAAGAAGAGTCTTTATATGCTAGGTATAAGGTATAAATAGAGGTAGTAGGGGAATGTGCGTAGGTGTCTCGGGACGAGCGTAAGCATAGATTAAGAACGTCAAAGACGCACAGGGACGTGAGAGCGAGTAAGTCCCGTAATAGTACCCCCCCCCTTACTTCTGAGCTCCTATAAGGCATATCGTGTATATATTAAAAAAACCCATTACAGGGGAAAAAATTTGTTAGCCCTTCTCTGCCCTTCTACGTCCTCTGTTACATAGGCTTTGCCAGTTTAGTCCTCCCTTATTTTACTATTAGACTACTAACTTAGCAGGCCTAAAGCATAGCTCAGCTTCTATCGCTAGCTACACTCCTATCCTTACTGCTTAGAGACGCTTGCTAAAGCTTATCTTGTCCCTTCCTTGCTTTTAGCAGCTCTACAGCCTTTCCTTATTGTCCTACTCTAGGTCCCCCTAAAAAATAGCCCTGATTTTTAGTATAAAATAGGCGATTTTGGTCCAAAATAGGCGATTTTAGGTGGTATTTCAGCTTATTTAGTAGTGTAGTACGGTTGGTACGGTACGGTACGGTACGGTAAGTATTAGTTTATATTAGGCTCTTATTAGTGGCAGTACGGTGCCAGTATAGGGTCTATAGGTATATTGGCATGGGATTTTATTAGGTAGCAGTACAGTGCTAGTAATAGGGTTAGTATCCATAGGCAAATCGGCACGAAGTCTTATTGGCTTGTATGCGTATCGGCATAAGGCTTGTTAGATTTATAGGGCAGTAAGATATAGGTTTAGTAGGACAGTAATACAATGCTAGTAATAGGTTTAGGTTTAGGTCGTTATATAGTAGGATACAAGCCATATAAAGTCAAACTAGAGGGGCAGTAACGTGCTTGTTTAAAATCAGTAGCAGTAGGGTATAAGCTAGAGGTTGTTTTATAGGCGTAACAGTAAAGGTCTTATTAGTAGGTCTATATACAAATTGGCGCAGAGTCTTATTATACTAGATTAGAACCCTAATGTCCTAGTCTACCTATAGCTAGCAGCTTCTATTCCTACCCTTATAAGGTATAAAAAGATATACTCCGTAACTAGTAGCCCTAGGCCTACTAGGTATATAGAAAAGGGATCTAATATAATATTATGGAGTAGGCATAAACTGGGATATAATATACTAAACAAGGTATATCAGGAAAAAATTTACCAGCATTTAATTTTACTTTTTAGCCATTTTAGCATTTTCCAGCATTTTCTAGCATTTATTACTAAGTACTAGCATTTAGCCGCTAAATGCGGCATTTATAACTAAGTCTTAGTATTTAGCTACTAAGTGCTAACTATATAATTACTAAGCATATATAAAAGTATAATTTTTATATTTTATTAATATTAGTAAGTATATATAAAAGTATAAAAATAAATTTTTTAAATTTTTTAAATATTATTAATATTAGTAAGTATATATAAAAGTATAATTTTATAATTTTAATAATTTTAAATATTAGTAAGCATGCATAAAAGTATAATTTTATAATTTCAATATTTTTAATATTTTAATATTTTATATATACTTTATTAATAAATATTAAAATTACTACCCCTAAAGCTCTATATAAAGCTCTATATAAAGCTCTATACGAAGCTCTGCACAAAGCTCTATATAAAGCTTTATACAAGGCTTTATATATCACAGCACTAACCTAACGCGTTGTTATAACTCGGCGTTGTTATAACACGAGCATAGACCTAACCCCTAAGCACTGACCCTATGCGTACGCGTATATATATCTTACCTTACCTCCTATACATAGCGCTTTATATAACATCGTTTGTTAATTATATACAGTTATCTTATACCTCATACCTTAACAGTTAGTATGTACTATAATACTACGCAAGGCTCTACATAAGGCTCTATACAAAGCTCTATATATAGAGGCTCTGCATAAGGCCCTACGCGAAACTCTGTATATAAAGGCTCTACGTTAGGTCCCCGCTATATTCCCAATTACCTCTACATATACCTCTGCCAAGTATATCCCCTATATAGCCGCCTTAATTTTTACCTTTTCTTCCTTCCTTATATCCTCCCTACCTAGGGAGGTACTAGAACAGTAGTTAGTAAAGAACCGTTGCCAGAACTAGACGACTGTTACTAGAACTAGATAATAACCGTTTAAATAACTAGCTAGTAAATACTATAAATAATTCAATTAATTAATCGATCGAATTGAACCAGAGCTTTAATATCAGCCTATTACTAAATTAGAACCTTTAATTGGGCCACTAAAGCTAGCAAGGTTAGCTATAGAATGTCCTAATTAAGCAAAGACGCTACATAAACTATGGGTCCATTCTTCTGCAATGGTACTTTCATTAATTTTAAAACCTTTATCTCTCTACTAGAACAAATATATAATAACGCCAGCCGCGAACACATAGCTATTATTAAACTTAAAAACCTATAATAACGGAACCAAGACTTCACCAGCTTCTTTTTGGAATTTTTAGGTCTTATTAGCAAGCTAGATTAAAATAAAGCCGCTAAAGTTACTGCCCTTTAATAAGCTATTTCGGATAAGATTAGAGCCTAGTTAGTAGGTAAGCTCGGACCCCTAGAACTCGGTTACCTCCCGAAGTCGGTCACCTAACCAAAATCAAACCACTAACTTGTCAACCTATTTTCTCTACAACGAATCGATCAATATAGATTAAAATAAGCAGAATTTACAAATAGCTATTGCAGATTTCAAATCTGGTGTTTATAAGTCTGCGCGAAAATCTATGCTCGCGTATAGTGCCCTTTGTTAATTTTAAGCGATTAATTAAATGGCAAACCACGAAAGCAATTTACACACCAATATTAATAGCAATTGACTCCTATATAGTAGGCCTTGCTTATTAATTGGGTACTTAAATAGGACATATAAAAAGTTTCCCCCTTATATACGTAATTATGAAAAAATAATAGCTTAGGTCTTTTGTTGGGGTAGAAGTACTAAACCCCTTAGTAAAATATAAGTAATTAGCCACTTTAAATAAAAAAATTATATAAAAATTTAATATACCTAATTAATAGAAGGTATATAAGTTAATAGGGTATAACTAAAGTAAATTTAAAAGTTTTATAGCCCTTATTGTTGGGAATATAGGCAAGTTGCCGTCACGCGAGGCAAGTTGCCGTCACGTGCCGCCGCGGCACTAGCGTGGTGAGGAGCCTTAAGCTCCTCGCCCTTCCTTAAGGAAGAGTAATATATATAATAACAATTATTATACTATCTACGAACCGTAGCTACGTGATATCACCTTATAATACCTATACTAATTAGTGGTTAACTTCACTATTATACCATAGAGCAGCTAAGTATTCCTAAAAAGAGACGAACCACTATACTAGTGCTACTTGTACTAAAGGAAGCTGTCTTTTAAGGTTAGAACTGGTCCTAAACCTTAAATAGAACTCTTCTATAAATTTAAAAATCTAAAGGCCAGAACTGGTCCTGAGCCTTTCCTAGATTATAGATTCTTACGTCTATTATACAAAACAACACGCTTTATAAGTCTTCGCGATTTAAGGCTAGAACTAGTCCTAAGCCCTATAATTGTAAATATACGTTATAAACGCGTACCAAACAACGAACGCGTACCAAACAACGAACGCGTACCAAACAACGAACGCGTACCAAACAACGAACGCGTACCAAACGATAATCCCTACCCTAATAACACTTCCCTCCCCCTAAAAACATAGCTACGCCTACCTTAAACAACTAGGAAGACTCCTTACTACTAGGGGTAGCTTTATACGCGAAACTTATTAATAAAGATTAGAACGAATTTACCATTAATATAATAACTTATACCGTAAAATAAGTTAACGGCTTTTTCCTATACCATATTATATTCTACTAAAGTAGATACTACACTAATCTACAGCTGTGGGAATATTTTAGGGAGGATTTTATAGGATAGACCGCTAATACCTAGGTACTTAGCAATATTAATATTGTTTAGGATTTTTAAGACTTCCTCTATAGGAATGGGGTATATATTACTAAAAATAGTAACCCAATTACCAGCAATATCTAGGCTGTTATTATTGGTATAGAAGAACCAGTATAGACAGAAGCTGAGATTACACGTTAACTATAGAAACCTAGAACTAACCTATATTCTTTAGAAGGCAACTTTAATTCAGAACGAAACTCCTAGAACGCTACTGTCCCACCTAAAGGTACTCTCCTACCTAGAGGTACTCTTCCTCCACTTTTACCGCCTTTAGCTCCTCTACCCTAGCCAACCGGTAAGCTTCTACTATGAGAAGTCATAAATCTAATAAAGGTATATTTAGACGAGGAGAAGAAGTTTAGAGGAGAACTGTATAACATGCTTAGAATAAAACTATAGGTCTTTTATAACTGCTGCAGTAAGGTTAGAATCCAATACCACTAGTTTTATTATGCTTTCTTGGTCATATTAAAGGGACGGGCGGTGACATTTTATTATAACCATATTGCGGGTAGAAACTATAGCTTTAATATAATGCTTTAGCTTATTAGAGCCCACTTTAAGACTAATAAGAATTGCTAGCTTTATATGTCTAAATAGCAGGAGATTATATTCTAAAGAGTTATTGCTTCTAACTTAACAAAGACTTATTTAAAGTGCCTCTAACTACTCTTTAATAAACTCCAGAAAATCTAATATAGCCTTACTAAAACTTGCTAAAATAAGAATAGCCTAAGGGACTAGGTTATCTTAGCCTGCTATAGCATTCTTAAGTGTAATCTAGCGCTATATAAACCTGCGGATATGTTTAAAGGAGTATATACCAAGCTACGCTCTGCTATAGGTACTATAATGCAAATATAAGAATCTTAACAGTTCTATACTAAAAACCTTACCCAACCAAGTATTCCTAACTAATATAATTATAACTAGACTGACTAAATATATAGTAGCTGTGGTAGGGAATACAGTAAAGGGTATAATTAATATTAACTATAAGGCAATTATAGAGGTCCTTATAGAGGTTTATTTTAAAGTAATTACTAGAAGAAGTACTATGTTTATAAAAAGCCAAATTACTAGTTAACTAGACACTCCCTTAATAAGCAAAAGAAGGCATATAATAAGTTTTATTAGAGTGCAAGAAACATTAGAAATTATAAAGTTACTATAGCCTACTTCTAAAGCTTCCTGGTTCAATATAAAGGCGTAGAAGATCTTAAGGGTAAGGTTAATAAGACCGAACAGCTCCTTATAGATATAGAAATTAAGGACTACTCTTCTAATTAATACTTCACTAAGTATAGTAAGGTAGATAGCATATAAACCGTTACTATTCTTAATAACTAATCTACGCTCCATTCTATTATAAAGTTAGATATCTTTAATAAGCCAAAAAAAAGCTCCGCGTTCTTCTTTAATAACAGATACTCGGCAAATGTCTTTTATAGTATTATGCTAGATACTGGAGCCGTAGAAGTATCTACAGTAGGAGAACCTTAAGTTTAAGCCCTTTAGCAGCTTAATAGCTCTATTTAGATTAACTAATTAATAGCAGGCCAATATATAATATATTTTAGTAAGGGTACTATAATCTCTCTTAGCATAATTAGGGTCCAAACCCCCTTAGGATATATTACTTTCCATATTATTCCTATAAACACTCTATTTCTATTCTACATTAGGGATATAGATAAATTAGGCATTAAGCTTAACAACCTTAAGAATATGCTTATATAGGGAGATAATTAGGTGCCTATTATACGTAAGTAGGGTTACCCTTAGCTGCTCCTTTAATAACTAAAAAGGAGTGTTGCTTAGAGCCATTTAACTAAGTTAGAGTTACGTTAACTATACCATCGTTTTAGCTACCTATCCATTTACTAATTACTTAGGGTTCTTTAGTAAGCAGGCTATAAAGTTAAGGTTAAGGCAATTAAGCATCTTATAAAGTACTACTATTACTGCTAAATAAACTAGAAGTCCCTTAGCCGATTTAAGTTCACCCTTAAAGATAACTATAACTTTAACTTCTATATTATTGTTGACGTTATATATCTTAGTGGCAAGCCAGTACTTTAAGTTATTAACTTCTTAACCTCCTTCCAAGCCGCACGTTTCTTAAAAGATATATTAGCTAGAAATGCATAGAATCCCTTTAGTTATGCTAGATTAATATCTACTTAGGACCCCCTAATTAAATTGTCTATAATATAGAAAAGAACTTCTTATTTATAGAGTTCTAATAATAGATAAAGGTAATGGCAATTAAGGTTAAGGAAGTCCCCATTAAGGCATATAATAGTATTAGAAAAGTAGAATAATATCACACGCCATTACGCCGTACATATAAGATTATCTCTTTAGAACTAGAGAATGCTAGCAAAGAACTTACCTTGCAAATAGCTGTTAAAGCTATTAATAATTCTACTAGCCCAGATGGACTTATACCTATATTGCTAGTCTTTAGTGCCTACCCTTAAATAACTAACAATTCTCTATTATCTCCCTCTATTATGTAATAAGCTAAGGCTATTTATAAGGTAATAAAGGAGGTATAATATCTCTATGCTATACGCCAAGTCAACAATATACTAGGAATAAGAAATGGCCTAAATACCTTAACTACGCTTAATCTGCCACTCTAGTCTAAGGTACGCGTATGGCGTAAAAAGGGAGAATAGTTAGGCCTATATTAACTCATTATAATTAATGGCCAGACTTATACTATTTAAATGCCTTATAGACCCACTTAATTCCGTTTAACTATTATTAAGCCTTGCTATAAAGATAATAGTTCTAAGCCTTTACAGGATACTATAGAAAATGCTCTAAAGGAGAGCTATAATTAACGTGCTCTAGAAGGTAACCACAATTCTAATATAATTATAGTAGATATGCCGCAACCACGACGCGGTAAAGGTCGCCTAAAGGAATCATAAAATTACTAATATCTTATTAATTTTAAAGAGCAATTTGTTGCCGCTATTAAGAATAAAGTTAAGCTATTAATAGCCTTTATAACAGCTAAGGAGAAGGCTGACTTTAAACTTACAAAATAGCTCTAAAAGGAAGGTTATATTATAACTCCAGGAGCTCCTTTCTAAGCATCTAATAAGTAGGAGATTAATAGTCTTATTATAAGAGGAGTCTTTAAATTTAAGAAATATAACCCTACTAAGTTTAATAAAGTTTGCATCTTTAAATTAAGAATGGTTAATAAAATTAAGGGCAAAGCTACTAACGCCCTATTTAAGAAATTAAGGCTTATCATCTAAGGTTATAATAATAATAGTAAGGAGGTAATTCTTATATAATCTCCTATAATTCAATAAGCTAGTTAGTAAGTTATTATTACACTAGCTCCCTCCTTAATAAAGAATAGAATAGTAGTTTATTTATAAGATATTACTTAGGCCTATACCTAATTAGAGACGCACCTTTAGTGCTTAATATTGGCATACCTTTTAGAGCAAATTCGCCACTAATATCCTAAAGAGATGATTATGGTTGTGCTTAAGCTATTATATAGAATTATAGAGGTAGGAACTTATTAGTGGGCTACCTATAGCAAGCACTATAAAGAGAAGCTTTTAATAACTACTTCTATATTTAATCTATGCTTCCTTATTACAGCTATAGAAACTCTATTTAGAATTATTAGTATGCAAACTAATAATATAATTATCTTAGGAGATGACTAATTTTTAGCTCTTAAAGAAGATAAGCTAGTAAAGGCAAACCTTATAGCAAAGCTAAAGGAAAAGCTTAATTTAACAATACTATTACTTTTTAATAGATATATCCTCTCCCTAAATAAGGATTCCATTGCTTTACGCCAGAAGAGTTAAGGTAAGAAGATTAACGTTATTAATATTAATTCTCTAAAGCAAGGATATGTGGAGCAATATGCCTATAGAGCTTATGTTGCTTCTATCTGTTAACCTAAGGCTTCTTTTAATCTCTTTATTACCGCTTAACACTAGGAACCAACTAAGGATAATGTTCTTGCCCTAAATAAATATCTTTCCTAGCAAATAAACTATCTTAATTAGGGACTACTCTAGTGCCTATTAATCTTCCTACTACTAAGCTCTTTGTATTTGTTAATAGATCGTTTATAAATAATAAAGATTTTAGCTCCTAGCTAGGATATAAGATTATTATTACAAATAAATCTACTAGAGAGAATAACTTTATAATCCACAGTAATCTTATCTATTAGAGCTTAACTAAGAGTAAGTATATTACTTAAAGCGTTCTAGTATTAGAGATATATAAAATGGTTAGTGGAGTTAACATAGTAATTGCAATTAGAATTACCCTAAAGATAATTATAGATTAACTTAAACTTCCCGCTATCCCTATAATCATATACACCAATTTATACTCCCTTTATAAGTATTTAGTTAAGCTTAGTACTACAAAGGAAAAGCGCCTTATAATTAATATTATAGCACTTTAGCAATCCTATAAGTATTAAAAACTCTTTAAAATTTAATAGATTAATAGCTAAGATAACCCAGTAGATATAATAATAAAGGTGAACCCAAATAAGGCACTAGAGACGTTTATTAATATAAATACTCTATATATACAAGTTAAAGGTTGGGTTAAAAAGGAGTAGGGGTATAATATTCTATAGACCCTGACTTAAACTAGCTAATTAGGATTTTCTATCCCTAGAATGGAAAATCGCTATTAGCTTGCTTACTACTAGCGCCTTAGCAGCCCTCCTAACAAGATATCTACCCACGACTCCTAAGCAAGAAAGCACTATATGCTAAGAGGCAAATTTTAGGACAGTGAGACTTATATTACAATAGCAATAGTAAGTAAGGAGGATTGATATTTGTTACGCTAGTTAAGCGGTATATATATATAGATAGCAACTATAAAAGAAGAGTTGCCAGTGTTGGGAATATAGGCAAGTTGCCGTCACGTGCCGCCGCGGCACTAGTATGGCGAGGAGCCTTAAGCTCCTCACCCTTCCTTAAGAAAGAGCGATATATACAATAACAATCATTATACTATCTACGAACTGTAGCTATGTAATATCACCTTGTAATACCTACACTTATAAAAGGGTGTGAAAGAAGGATAATATATAAGTAAAATATATATATAATATAGACAAATTTAGAGTTATATTAAGCATATATTTAAATTTAATTACTATAAGATATATCTTTAGAAAAATGATATATATAAAGTAATTAAATAATTATAAGTAGGTATTTATTATACAGATCATATTTGCCCTTAGTTAGTTAATTTATTTTAAAGGATAATACCCCTAATTAATATAAATATACTAAAGTAAAGTGCTTATTAAATATATATAACCTTATATAATAGTTAAATAGCCAATTATATTACATTTAGGCAATTTATTACTTTTTTTCATCCCTAAAACTACGTTATTTAGTAATAAACCTTAATTATGTTTCCTTAATGGCTATATAAGCTATTATATAGTTAAATTTTTTATTAACCCGCAAATTATAGGATATATAGCTCATTTGTTGTTACTTTATTTAATATTATAACCCTTAAATCTATTTTATTTCTCCTCTATTAAGTTAAATTTTTTTTAAGTAAATTATAAAGTATATATATCTTAATAATATAGCTCTAA
>Ga0307507_10000299_pt1 | contig 99273 bp, 32 predicted proteins | sample 7_EM_MG_FD_207223 | JGI IMG/M metagenome (GOLD analysis project Ga0307507, IMG submission 207223) | Populus trichocarpa ectomycorrhiza microbial communities from riparian zone in the Pacific Northwest, United States - 7_EM | ecosystem: Host-associated > Plants > Roots > Unclassified | place...
AGAGTAATTATATATATATTATAACTATATAATCTAACCAGGTATAGGAATTTATGGAGCTCTATACTGCCGCTAATATCTCTATTAAGTATCTTCCTCTATACTGCCCAGAGTTTAACCTAATTGAGCTTTCCTTTTACAACTTAAAGGCGTGGATTCGACTAAACGTTCACTTAATTTAGGACTACGAGAGCTTTAGTACGTTCCTATAATTTGGAGTACAGTATATAGGAATCCGTTGTTTAGCTTAAGGACACTTTTAACGGGCTAGCTACCTAGTAGATAACTAGTTAGGAGTGCAATCTTTTAGATTTAAGCGGTGCCCTTATAGAAATTAAAAACTTACTGTCCCTTTTGGTTTGCTTAAAAGGTCTTAAGCTTACGCCTTAATTGAGGTAGGAGGCCTGCTGCAAGGCCCAACTTATCTACCTATGCCTGCTCGGATATTCCTAAGCGGAGCGCCTCTAAGTCATAGAAGTTATTAATAAGTGTATCAAGAACAGTCTCAAGCTCTATTACAAGCTTTAGAGTTGCCCAGCTAGGTCGCCTTTTCACCTAATTAAAGAATTCGCGAAGCCTCTCCTCAGAATCCGAGTCGCTATTAATAGGGCTAGTTAGCGGCGCCGCCGGCGTTGCCTGTATAGTAGCTACCGGCGTCGGAGTTACCGGAGGCTGCTAAGGTACTTGTATAGGTGCCTGGTATGGATTCTGTTGCACTCCGGTAGTTATATAGTAGGTAGGTAGTAGCCCTTAGGGGGGGTAGTTGGGTTAACCATAGGGAGGATAGTAGCCAAAATCGTCGGCTCCTGCTTAAAAATAGCCCCCCGGCCCATACGCCCGCCACCTCCCCCCTCTACCACCACCACTACCGCTGCCTCCCGTGGCCCCATTCTTGGCTGAAAGGCGTACGGCAAGCGGCGCAGGAGGCTCCTCTTTAGAAGCTTTGCCATCCTTAATCTGCTTGCCCCAGGCCTTCAATACAAAGTGGTTAACTAGGTAATAGAAACAGGGCAGCTCTATATTCCCATTTACCTAATAGGTGCCTCCATTATTTAAATAGATCTTTAATTAGCAGGGCCACCAGAAGGCTACTAAGGGAGCTAGGTTTCCTATAAGAACTTCTAATAAAATATCATCGGGTAGAGAAAGGCGCTAGGCAACAGTAGCACTCAATCTACCCTTCTTTTTAGGTGTACTAGATGTAGCTCCAGCCTTAAGAATATTTAATAAAAGTGTACTTGCTAGCAAGGCTCTCTAGAGCGCCTCAACACTAAGGGTATAGGGAGAGGCGTATATTAATATAGTTTCCGGTATAGGCTTCTCAGTTAATATAACTACTACCTCTATACGTAGCCCTTTCCTACCCTCTATATGCCACGTTCTGATAATCTTATAAAGGTCGTAGACGTGTCTGGTAGAGTAAATGTCTTATAGTACTATATCGCGAGCTATAATGCAATTGTAGGAAGCTGTCGCCCTAATAGAATACTTATCCTTAAAGGATCTGCCTGCTATATTGGCTTTAACCTTATTAATCCAGGAACTAATCTTATTAAGAAACTCTCCACTAACTATATGCTGTGTAGAAGTAGAAGTAAGATCTTCCTCTCCTACCTAAGCTTTCCAGATTGCTATATAGTATTAAAATACTACCTTAGGCTCCGAGGGAGCTGGCGAGCTTAAACCTATTATAATAGCTTCCTTAGGTGCATCCTTTTATCTTAGCGGAGGCTTTAAAGCCTTTAAAGTCTTTACTAATTTAGTAGGCTTCTTCTTAGAGGTTAACTTTGGATTTAAACTCTTCTGGTTTGAACCCCTAGTAGGCTTCTCAGTACGCCAAGTTAACTTGGACGCCTTGGTAGCTCTAGCAATTTATACAATTTTAACAGCTTTAAGAGCTTTGGTAGCTCCTTAACTTGGTTAAATAATACGCCCACTTACTATCCTAAAGCCTACTTCCTTATCTGGCGGCTCTTAAGGTGGCTAGTGAATATCTGGATTAACTAGGCCTGCGTCGTCTTTGTCTTTATCGTCTTCGCCCTGATCTAAATCCTTATCCGACTCTTAGGCCTCCCCCTCCTCTTCCTCTTCCTTATCCTTGTCCTTATCCTTATCCTCCTCGCCAGAACTAAGCGGTTGGAGTAGGTAACGAGCTAGGATAGTACAAAGGCCTACATGCAAGGGGGCAGTAGTATTGCGCTTAGTTACTTAAGGAGACTCTATAGATTAACTGGCAGCTCGTTTCCAAAGGCTATCGCGGTTTACCATTGCGCCTGCAACACCAGAAAATCGAGCTATATAAGCGATATAATATAATACTTAAGCTTCGTAAGTAATTAAAGAACGGCGAGCGTAGTATGCGTGGTAGTTATACGATTTATATAGTGAGATCACCTAAATTTAATGCTGTGTGTGCGGGGCTCGCTTAATTTGATTTTCGCAATACTTTCGCAAAGGGTAGTAACGCCGAGCAGCAGCGGCAGTGCATTACCGCCATAACGCCATACCTAAGAGAGTTAGTTCTAGTTGCCCACTCTACATTCTCCGCAATCTTAAAAGTACACCTTTAATAAGGGTGTGGCTGGTGCGGGTCGGCCACCCTCCCTACTTATGGTGGCGACAATAGTGCTAAGTCACTTTAATTACCATTAGGTGTTTCTCGTAAGCATACTTACGCAGCTTAATTGTTTTACATTTAGACTTACTACTTTAGACACAAAAAAGTACCTATATAATCCACTAAATAAAGTAGCTTTAAAGTCTAGCCTCTATATTCTCCCTCTGCCACTTATTTAGAGTTTTAAGCAACTCCTCTATATTAGAATACTAGGGGCCAAGGATCTTTTTTCGTCACTTAAAGCAATTTTTCATTAGTAAGATAGCCTCTTTATTACAACTTTAGGACTTCTATATAAAGGCGAGGTTAGCTATACTAGTTAGCGTATCTAGATGCTCCTCCCTAAGTACCCTTAAACTCGTCTCTATTACTTACACCTCTAGCTCTTTAGCCTCCTTTCACCACCCTTAATTCCTATACATTGACGCCAGGTTGCCTATACTGGTCAGCATATCTAGATACTCCGTCCCAAGCACCCTTAAACTTGTCTCTATTACTTATATAAATAGCTCTTTAGCCTCCTTCCACCGCCCTTAATTCCTATATATTGACGCCAGGTTGGCTATACTGGTTAGCGTATCTAGATACTCCGCGCTAAGCACCCTTAAACTTATCTTTATTACTTACACCTCTAGCTCTTCGGCCTTTTTCTACCGCCCTTAATTCCTGTATGTTAACGCTAGGTTGCCTATACTAGTTAGCGTATCTAAATGCTCTATCCTAAGCACCCTTAAACTCGTCTCTATTACTTGCATAAATAGCTCTTCGGCCTTTTTCCACCGCCCTTAATTCCTGTATATTAACGCCAGGTTAGCTATACTAGTTAGCGTATCTAAATGCTCCACGCTAAGCACCTTTAAACTTATCTCTATTACTTACACCTCTAGCTCTTTAGCCTCCTTCTACCGCCCTTAATTCCAAAACGTTAACGCTAGGTTAGCTATGCTAGTTAGTATATCTAGATACTCTACCCTAAGCACCCTCTTTCTTGTCTCTATTACTTATACCTCTAGCTCTTTGGCCTTTTTCCACCACCCTTAATTCCTATACGTTAATGCTAGGTTGCCTATACTGGTTAGCGTGTCTAGATACTCTATCCTAAGTACCCTTAAACTCATCTCTATTACTTATATAAATAGCTCTTCGGCCTCCTTCCACCGCCCTTAATTCCTATATATTAACGCCAAGTTGGCTATACTAGTTAGTATATCTAGATGCTCTGCGCTAAGCACCCTTAAACTTATCTCTATTACTTACACCTCTAGCTCTTCGGCCTCCTTCTACCACCCTTAATTCCAAAACGTTAACGCTAAGTTGGCTATGCTAGTTAGTATATCTAGGTGCTCTACCCTAAGCACCTTCTTTCTCGTCTCTATTACTTATACAAATAGCTCTTCGGCCTCCTTCCACCGCCCTTAATTCCTATACGTCAACGCTAGATTGCCCATGCTGCTTAGCGTAGAAGGATACTCTACCCTAAGCACCCTCTTTTTTGTCTCTATTATTTATACCTTTAGCTCTTTAGCCTTCTTCTACTACCCTTAATTCTAAAACGTTGACGCTAGGTTGGCTATGCTAGTTAATATATCTAGATACTCCGCCCTAAGCACCCTCTTTTTCATCTCCATTACTTATACTTTTAGCTCTTTGGCCTCCTTCTACCGCCCTTAATTCCTATACGTCAACGCTAGGTTGCCTATGCTGGTTAGTATATCTAGATGCTCTATACTAAGCACCCTTAAACCTATCTCTATTACTTATACCTCTAGCTCTTCGGCCTCCTTCTACCGCCCTTAATTCTAAAACATTAACGCTAGGTTAGCTATGCTAGTTAGCATATCTAGATACTCTATACTAAGCACCCTCTTTCTCGTCTCTATTACTTGTATAAATAGCTCTTCAGCCTCCTTCCACCGCCCTTAATTCCTATATGTTAACGCTAAGTTGGCTATACTAGTTAGCGTGTCTAAATACTCCACACTAAGCACCCTCTTTCTTATCTCTATCACTTACACCTCTAGCTCTTTGGCCTCCTTCCACCGCCCTTAATTCCTATATGTTAACGCCAGGTTAGCTATACTAGTTAGTATATCTAGATACTCCGCCCCAAGCACCCTTAAACTCGTCTCCATTACTTATATAAACAGCTCTTTAGCCTCCTTCTACCGCCCCTAATTCCTATACGTTGACGCCAGGTTGGCTATGCTGGCCAGCGTATCTAAATGCTCCGCCCTAAGCACCCTCAAACCTATCTCCATTACTTACACCTCTAGCTCTTTGGCCTCCTTCTACCGCCCTTAATTCCAAAACGTTAACGCCAGGTTGGCTATGCTAGTCAGCGTATCTAGATACTCTGCGCCAAGCACCCTTTTTCTTATCTCTATTACTTGTATAAATAGCTCTTCGGCCTCCTTCTACTGCCCTTAATTCCTGTATATTAACGCTAGGTTAGCCATGCTAGTTAGTGTATTTAGATACTCTACCCTAAGCACCCTTAAACTTATCTCTATTACTTATACCTCTAGCTCTTCGGCCTCCTTCCACCGCCCTTAATTCCTATACGTTGACGCCAGGTTGCCCATGCTGCTTAGTATTAAAGGATGCTCTACTCCAAGCTCCTTTTCTTAAGTCTCTATTACTTGCACAAAAGCCTTTTCCGCCTCCTTATATCTTCCGTCGCTATAGATACACTTCCCAAATTTCTAGAGTAACGCCGCCTTCTTAAACCCTATATCTGCATCTAGCTGGGTCTTAAGAGCGTATTATATATACAGTAAGTATATCCTCCATACGCTCCTATTTCTGTGGTCGTTGTCTAGAAATACCTTATCTAGTTATTTTAAAGCCTTAGCTATCCATTGTTAGAGAGAGCCCTTTATACGCAACCAGTTTCTAGTTACAAGATATATAAGCCAGTAAAGATCCAGCAGTTTATTAGTCTTATATTTAGTAATAAAGGAGTAGGCGCTAAAAGTCCCAATAGCGTCAACGGCATTTTTGTTTAACTGCGCCAGCGGGAGGAGCGACTGCGGAATATCCTTCGCGTTAACGCACAACATAAATAACAAATACTCTGCTGCCAATAGGTCGCGAGTCCGAATTTGCTCAAACAAAATTAGCTATATTATCGCAATTAGATTCTTAATATCCCCGTATCTTCCTTCGTCCTTAAACTCTTCGCTAAGAATATCGACAATGTTCTGCTCTTTGTTATTAAGGAGTATAGCGTACTCTAAGAGCGTTATTTCGTTCTCATTAATATATGCAGCCGCTTGGACAATTGCAAGGGGGAGATTGGTAAGTTTTTGGAGCAAATCCATTATGGCTTAGCCGTCAGTCAACAGGTCCTAGTGGATCAAGGATTTCTTAAACAAGGCCTTCGCTATAGGGTAGTCTATCTCGCCAACCAAAACCGCATTCTTGCCTGCTAATTTTGTTGCAGCCTTTCGACTTCAGGTCGTAAATAGAATAGATCTATACTTGCTCTTTAGTAGATAGTCAATTCGACGGCTAGAGCCAAGTATATTATCTACTTTATCCGTCCAGATATCTATGTCGTCGGCGTTGTCAAACACTAATAGCTATTTGCCAGAGCCTTCTTAACCCAAACGACGTTAAACAAGCTTTTGGACATCTCCCCGCTCCTTCTCAATATTAGGAATCTATAACTGGCGGCCAATCTCTAGGTACACTTCTAGCATGCTTTTAACATTAGTTACAGGTACCCAGAACACTACGCAGTCTAGATATTTCTCCCGCTATTAATAGGCGAATTTAAGTGCGATTTGCGTCTTCCTAACGCCTTTAAGGCCAAAGATCGCGACCCGCTCGCAGCGACTTTCGCTAGAAAGTATAGTATTAACCTAAGCAATTTCCAAAGTCCAACTAACAAACTGCGTGTTTCTTTAGAAAGGGACAATCCATAGGGCTTCTTTTTGTAATGCTATACAGCATTTAGTTTTCGCAGTTTAGAAGCCGAACGCGGACATACTAATATAGAGCTCTATTATACGCTATACGTTGTATTCCTATGTAAACGTAAATATAATACTAGTATAAGGTCACGGCGCCCTTACAGAAATAATATATAAGAGATTGGTCGCTGCTATGCCTATTATAGATTAGCTAGGCGTCTATTTTTTCTATACAAAATTTAGGATATACACACTCTCTTTAAGTTCTAAGTTTCGAATACAGTCTTATACTCGGAACTCCTGCATCTAGTGATTAAGATACCCATCCATTGCCACCTTAATAGCCCCTTGCTCTTAATATTCCGCCAAGCCAATACTCTATAGCCCTTGGTCGATATTAAACCGAAAGTACCACTTCTTGTCAAAATGCTAGCGCCATTTGGCTATGAACCTCTTCTCTATATTCTCGGTCTAAGTAGTAAGCTCGACAAGCGTCCTAGAAAGGAACTTTAGCATATTGTCCTTAATCGCCTTCTTCCCCAGGTTCCCGGTTCTAATAGACACAAAGCACTTTATAAGAGGCTTTAAGTCTCCCGTTCTAGAGTACTAGATGTCCAACGCTTTACCTTCTACCTTATCCACCAGATTATTTGCCCCTAAACCGCCATCGGCAAACTTGCGCGCTCCAATATTAACAGGGCCAAAGAAGGTCGTCGCAGCTAACGTCACAAATGCCACTTAAAGGATAGTAGCACGAATAGGAAGCTTACCAGAGTTATAGCTCCTTAGGCGTATAATATCCTTTATCTTATATACAATTGTATAAACAAAGCTAATAGCATTAGATCCATCGCCCTATTACTTTAGAATACTTATACCCGGCAGCCGCATTCTACTCCATCGTTAAAGAAATCGGTCTCTTTAGCTCCGTGGCTAGTAATAACCTCTTTAACTACGCTCTTAAGCTTTGCCGCATCAAATCGTGACTTTATACTACCAGTCCAGCTAGCTGGAAACCAGCTCCTTTTCGTTTCAAAGACAGTTTTCATAAGTCCGGTGTAAGCCGTAATGCACTCATCAACATCCATCTTAAGGCGGCCGAGTATAATTGCGATCAGTCTACCCATGTTAATGGCGCCGATATTAATAATATAGAACCACATACCCCCCTATACTGGTGCCGCTAATAAGGTCGAAAACCTCATATAGCTTTAATAGCGGAAGGTTCTTCTAGTCTTAGTTCAGTCAATCTATAAGGCCTTTTAAGATGTAGAGTGTTAAGAGCCCTTATACGCCGCCACTATTAAGAGACAGCAAACAGAGCCCTATGCTATTGACGGGGTTTAGCTCCATGCTATGCTTAGTTAATATCGCTTGCTCCATATCTTAATTGGCAGTTAAGGTCGCACTTGCTCTTCAATATAAGGGGAGAAGAGAGTGAGGGGAGACCAGCCTTATAAGCGCTAAGGAGCGCCAGCAGGCTAAGGAGGAACGGGCTAAAGGTCAGGCCTCATAGCGCCGCCAAGGGCAGTAATAGGTAGTTAAGCATGCACTAGAAGAGCAGAGTGTCCTTTATTATAGGCTAAGAGAAGGCTAAGGGCTAATAGAAGTAGGGTGCTAGCCAGTTATAGCTAGTAGAGTAAATAGGGTCTGGCGCTAGCGGGGTCTACCTAGCCGGCTAGCTAAAGACAGATAACTAGTACAGCATACTATCCTATACATTGATCTTGTGAGGTTGTATTTAATAGGCTTAAGACGTCTTATTTTATAGCTTTAGTTATTAGCGTCAAGCACGCAGAATATTGTGAACAGAAGCTAAGCGCTAGCCGGCTAGGTGGACCCTGCTGGCGCCAGACCCTGTCCACTTTACTAGCTGCGACTGGCCAGCACCCCACCTCCATCAGCCCTCAGCCTTTTTTTAGCCTACCAGACTTGCTGATAAGCAAGCAAGCAAGCAAAACACCCCTCTGCTTGCTTGATTGCCCGATTTAAAAGCTCTCTACTTGCTTGCTTGCTTATTAGCCTTAAAATCACATCTACTTACTTGCTTGCTTATTAATTGCTTGCCAAGACAGTATAGAATTTAAAGTTCTATAGAAAATCCGCTATGGCTTCGCCTAGTAATAGTACATTGCCCACTAAGCTCCTCCACCATTAATCAATTGTAGTATAAGGTAAGCTTATTCGCGCGGCTTAAAGGCAGTTTATAAGGCAGACGCGGTAAAGGCAGCGTGTAGATCGCGATCTTGGCGTGGTGTAGAGGATCGGGAGGTAGTAGAGAAAGGAGATATAGCAGCTGTTCCTTTATTAGCTATTAGCTTTATATAAATTAATAGACTTACTACCTTCTTTAGTGGCCTTCTTATAACCCATCTTCTTCCAAGAACACGTGCATTATAGAGCAGTAATTATTATTGGCTGTAGCCTAGATTAACAAGGCTCTAGTAGATTACTAGTTTTACTAAATCCTCGCTCACAATCTGAGCTTATAGCTGGTATAGTTAGTATATTAAAGGCGAACTGGGCGAGGTATAAAAACTTAATTTGCATCTACTACTAGTACTTAATTAGATCCTAAGCTAACGGGTGTTCCTTTAGTAGAGGATCAAGCAACTTCCACTACGCATACTTATCCTCACAGACCATCTAGCTTGGTATTAAGGCACCAGAGTAGGCGTTAATATGGCTGTTATGGCCAGCGGAGGCTCGCACGCGTTTTAGAGGCCGTGCCTCTATTTCTACTAGTAAAGGTATTAAATGATCTTTGTACTAAAGCCAGAGAGTTTAGAAGGCAGCGTCGCCGCTAATAATCTAATCAGGCCTATCCTTCCACGCGTTTTAGCAGAAGCGCTTAAAATAAGGATATAGAAGAACTGCTGCGTAATATACTGGAGTATTATTAAGCTTAAGGTAGTAGTCGTTCAGCTTTACCCAAGCCGCGTTTAGATTAATTATAAAATGATCCTCTATAGCTTCCTGATTTAGATAGTCCTCTGTTATAGCTTTAGTAACGCAATCCTTCTTTTCTTTAAAGACTCTAAGCAGCCAATTAAACATAGGAATAACCTCCCAAATCACACCATGTTTACCAGCCTTGCCTCTACCTTCTACTAAGCTTGTAGCTTCTTTAAGAGGGCTAAGGATCTCCATATATTTATTAATAATTAACCAATCATATGCGTTTAAGCCGCCAACGGTGATATAGCGGCGAGGCTTAGGTACCTTCTTGCCTTTAGATCTGAGGGAGGCTGTTTTCTTTTTGTGCTTTGTAATCTAGTACTAAGCAAATGAATTAAGAGGCGCTTAGAGCTCGGTAGCTCATTTAAAGGTAGCGTGGTAGCTATTCTAGCGGGTCTTAACAGGCTTAATAAGCTGCTTAATTTAGAAGCCTTTCTGCGGAGGTATGTTCTCATCAACTTAATATTACTCAAATAGCTATACAAGCTAAGGCGTGTTAATTGAATTAATAAGGTTATAAAGTATTCTAAGTGGTCCTTCCTTCCGCCACTGCTCTAGGAACTCTTCTTCTTCTAGTATATTCGCATCCTCGTTTTCAAAAGCTTCTTTATTTTTACCGAATATAAGCTGCTAAGCAACTAGATTTAGGATATAGCAAGCATAGCGGGCGCGCCTATAGGCCTTATTAAAGCTAAATTTAACTGCTAGATAATTCAAACAAGTATCATTTGTGTGGGCGTTGTTAGTAATAAAGTAGCCAAGCCATTCCTTTGTGATCTTGAACGTATTAAGGACATTACCAATAACTTCCGCGTAGTTAATTCCTAAGTGCTAGCCGAGCTGCGTGGGTAGAGCAAGTATGTAGTCCACTACACGACCTTCCTTATTAAGGTAATGTACGTATACGCTAGTAAGAGCAAGCTTGCTATTAGGGGTCTGCCAGCCATTAAAGGATATATATAGGAGTAATCTAGAGGCAGCGAGAGTCTTAGTAATAAAGGGGAGGTACGCTTCGTAGTTAGCCAGTATATAGTCTGCTACCGCTTAATAATTAAGCCAGAGTACGCGCTTAGCCTCAGGATTCGCAATTCGTATTATATAGCGGAAGGACAAGGTTTCAAACTCTTATAGTGGGTAGTTGTTTTCAGTAAGCTAATTAATAGCTAATTGCTTAAATATAGAGGTATTAAAGCCGCTAATAATTGTGTTAGCAGCTTCTTAAGAGACGTATTAGCCTGAAGCCTAAAGTTACTTAAGAACGGTATACCCGCGCTTTTTTGATTTAAATGTAATCTCTCCATTTTTATCGTATCCATGGCCAGGAGTATTTTTAGCAAGATGCGTTTAAGCAGCAGTATTAGCATTTAATATATTATAACAACCAAGGCCTCCACAGTCAAGAATTTTATATTAGTGGCAGTACTTACAAATAAAGATAATTTACTCCAGCTTTACCCAACTTTGGCATCTGTACCTATATTTATAAATAAAGCTAGGTGTCCGCTTTAAGCTATAATAAGGTTTTTAAAGATCTAGAAGTCGTTTCCAGTTAATGCCATTATAATTATTAACATTATCGTCGTCTGTAAGCTGGTCGGGCGCGGCGGCTTCTAATAATAAGACTATAGGGGCTAAGGGGTTTTCTGCGGATATCGCGCTTATATTCACGTTAGTAGGATCCTATGCTATAGTAGTAGCGGTGGCTAAGTGGGTTCTATTAAATTGGTGGAGTTAGTAATGGATAAGAATAGAAAGGTGTTTATTGTTTACTGTAAGCTGCGCAAGACTTTTGGTTGGCGCGGAAAAACGTTTTAAATAGGCTTAGCGGTTACCTAAAAGGGCTTATTTACACTATTTACATTACCTCGGCCACCAGAAAAACACCAAAGGTCTATTACCAACTACTACTACTACTAAATTAACTATATACAAGCAATAAACAAGCAAGCAAGCAAGCAAGCAAGCAAGCAAGCCCTTCCATTACTTGCTTGATTGCCCAAAATAAGGCCTCTTGCTTGCTTATCAGCAAGTCTGTAGCCTACGATAAAGGACACTGCTCTTTTAGTAAATGCTCAACTACCTATCACTGCCCTTGGCGGCGCCATAAGGCCTAACCTTTAGCCTATTCCTCCTCAGCCTACTAGCGCTCCTTAGCGCTTACAAGGCCGGTCTCCCCTTACTCTCTTCTCCCCTTATATTAAAGAGCAAGTGTGACCTTAACTGCTAATTAAGATATAAAGCAAGCGATATTAACCAAGCACGGCGCGGAGCTAAACCCTATTAATAGCACGGGGCTCTGTTTGCTGTCTCTTAATAGCAGCGGCGTGTAAGGGCTCTTAACGCTCTATATCTTAAAAGGCCTTATAGATTGACTAAACTAAGACCAGAAGAACCTTCCGCCATTAAAGCTATATAAGGTTTTCGACCTTATCAGCAGCACCAGCACAGGAGGATACGTGGTTAAAGTAACTTAGCACTATTATCGCCACTATAAGCAGGGAGGGTGGCTGACCCGCACCAGCCACACCCCTTATAACGGCTTGCCACTGCAGCAGGTATTTGTGAGGATGTGTTGTTAACTAGTCGTTCTCTTAAAGTTAAAATCGAGTTTTAGGTTAAATTTAGATTTGCGCTAAGCCAAGCCTTATAGGGCTTTCGCCACAATATAATACTTTTGCTGGATACTACAAAAAGTACAAAAAAGAATTAAACTTAATACGCAAATCATGCCGTAGTCCAACTTATAAATGCTAGGAAGCTTAACGGCTATAACGCACCTTCTAGGGATCTATCGTTGCTTATCTTTATGTAATCGTTCCCCTATTAACCAATTGGAGACTCCACCCGTGTGCAGAAATCGAGCATTGTGTGTAAATAGTGACCTTTATCTACCAAGATGCCAACCTAAACAAGGGTGACAGCACTTCCACTACTTGTGTGCGCATGATTCTCTATATATGCTTTATTCCAAGCCCTGCTTAAAGAAGTGTCTCCAACGTCTTGGTTACCAGAATGGATCGAGTTCAACTATAGCGGTATATTGGAAAAGATCCTAACGCTAAATCGCCTTTATATGCACCACTCTAGTAGACCTTTAAGGAAGGGAGTATAGGCCGCGGAAATGAAAATAAAGTCCTCCACACAGCACATAATTATTAAGAAAATCGAGTACCGCATAGGGTCTTTGGCCAAATAAATATGATAATAGTACACCAATCTAATAATTATGGTAACCGTTGCGAAGAGGCCTAGTGCCATTAAGATAGTAACGATGACGCGCTCTATCTAAGACTTGTTTAATTTCCAGATATAAAGCATAGGCATAATAGCAAATGCTATATTACTAATCGCTGCGGATCCTAGTAAAAGTTAGCAGTCTATTCTTTAGTCAGCTAACTAGTGTCTTATACACTTACCAATTAAAACGGCGTAAAAAAACACCTTGGATTCAGCATTTGTCTAGCATTTAGCGCCAGGTACCGTTTCCCATATAGCGCGGAGGGGGCAACATTGGAGTGAAAAGATCACGTCAAAGGACAATGGCACTGCCACTTAGACGACAATAAAACCGTAAAGAACGGTTCTCCAGCAAATATTAGAGTCGAATTAGAGGAGCAGACAAGCTACTAACGTCCTTGCAAGATATGCAGTCTAGATAGACAAGATTGACATCCAAAATTGATAATATAGTATCTCAGTACGTGCTTCCGGCGAGATATAATAGCTGTGGCGGCCAAGTCCCTTACGTGTAGCAAGTCCTAGTAAGGTTAAAACGGGAACCTCTAGCGCCTATAGTAACAATTAATACTCGTTTCTCACTCCTGCTATTTTTGCTTATAAACTCACTATAGCTAAGGAGATGACGAAATCAGGGACCTTTAATCTTCTTTTAGGGACTAAGTATGTATAAATCCAACACATATAGAGGAGGAAGCATAGACCAAATATAGATAAGAGAATAGCTAAAATCCTTGCCCTAAGGTCAGTGTTACCGTCTGGAGGCGGTTGCTTGTCCATATTAATAGTGGTTCGGGATAGTCGACAGAGAGACTTAGAAAAGAGAAGAGATTTCAGAGCGGAGACTTTGGCTTTAGATGCAGCACCAGGACATATATAAACACCAGCTTGATAGTATGGGCGGGGAGTCAGCTAGTTCATGCCCATATTACCCTATAGTCGCTTTTAACTAATGAAAAACGCCGTGGCGAGAAAATTGAAACAGCAAGTTTGCACCCAGAATGATGGCCGTTATTCTATAGACAATCACGCTCACACTATTGCTTTTATACTAGTATGCTGAGATACGGCGCAGCGGCGCAGCGCTATAGTAACGCCAATCAACACCTAATACATCTCGACGAAGATTTGGCTCAGCGGAATTCAGTACTTGTCCTTTACCATCACTTGAAGGCAGGAGCATATACTATACTAGTTGTTAGAGGCGCTCCTAGTAATAGGGTTAGTTTTTAAAAACTTTAACCAGCGCTTGTATTGGTCATCAGGAAATAACTTAAGGCTTAAGGCGTGAATTCTCACAAGCCTTTCCAGGGATACGGCATTTTCTAATAGGACTCTCTTGAAACCCCAAAGCCAGAGATTTGCTTTTTAACACCCGGCGCAATAAGTCTAGTGGTCTAAACGTGGTCACCGTTTCCCGCAAACTCTAAATACTCAACTTCAATTCGTGAGGCTGTGTCTGGCTGTGGATAAAGCACGCCAAGCCATTAGATGTATGTACGCTAGAGTCCAGTAGTCTAGCACTAGGTTACAGTTCCCCGCAAACTCTAAATACTTAACTTTAATTCGTAAGGCTGTGTCTAGCCGTAGATAAAGTACGCTAAGCCATTAAATACAGGTACGCTAGAGTCCAGTAGTCTGGCACTAGGTCACAGTTCCCTATAAACTCTAAATACTTAACTCTAATTCATGAGGCTGTATCTGGCCGTGGATAAAGCACGCCAAGCCATAGATGTAGGTACGCTAGTGGTCTAGTACTAGGTCACCGTTCCCTATAAACTCTAAATACTTAACATCAATTTGTAAGGCTGTATCTGGCCGTAGATAAAGCAGGTACGCTAGTAAACTTAAAAGCCTAAGTCTTATACACAAAATCTATCTAGCCGGTTTTTAATATCCCCTTTTACGTACACCTGTAATACAAGAGCTGGACTAAAAAACTTTTTTAAATAGGTTTATAACTAGGAGCTATCGGCGATCCTAGAACCTGGCTTTCCGGATTAAGACCCTATTAACCAATTTTAAATGTTTACGTAGGTCAAAGTGCTTTTTGCTTTCGCGGGATAGTAGCGGCATTTATAACAAAGCTTTTAATAGAACGCATAACATCTAACGCGCATATATATACAAGCTAAAGCCCTAAAGTGGCGTACAGCAATACTTCCGATTTGGGTAAGTGGCGTCTAGGGAATTCCAAGTGGCGCTTACTATCTCCTCCCAGGCTCAACCCACGGACATAGATTAAAGGGGTTGTTCGGTTGCACCTCCATATTTAACCGAAATAGAGCTCAAATATGAATATAAGGTGGTCGTTCGGTAAATATAACGACTTTTAAATATAGAGCTCCTCCATATCGGCAAGCGCGTCAAATTTGCAAGCTATACTATATACAGTAGTTGAAATGAGGTTCTTGGCACCGTTTCAATATATAGCCTTCAAGCCTCCGTTCCATATTCCATACCAATATAGAGCTCTCATATACGCGCCAAAGTAACGACTTTTTATAATGGCGACTCCACACACCCCAATCGCAATACTGCTGTCGCATTTGCAAGCCTTATCTAATTTTATTATTTTGACCTTTATAATCGCGATAAGCTTGCTTCAGGGGGCGTTCGTACTCAGCATACTAATATATGGCGAGGAACAAAGTGGACATCGCAATTGCTCTACGGCCACAAGCAACGACTTGTAAATCTAACTCGTATAAAGCCTAAGGAGGAGGCTCCATTACTACACCAAAGTAGGGAGTCGCGATAGAGGCCTAGTGGCAGAGAGGGGCTCACTTAAATCGCTCACCGACGTCAATTACGGATTATGCGAAGCCAAATCTGGAGCCTTATATAGAGGCTTACCGAACAACCGACTCATTTACAGATTCAAATAAGCCAATACAGTAGCCGCCACTAATTACAAAACGGGTGACACTAAAAGGCGTATAGATTAAACAAATATAATATAGAGCTGATTTGCAACCAAACGACCCCTAAACTTCGCAAGGGGTTCCTTTATGCATCGCCACGCAAACCACAAGCGCGGCCAACCGCTCCCTTATTTTATCTAATAGTATTTACAAGAACCACAGCCAAGCAACAGGAAGGGAAAAGAGCCTCAAAGCGCAAAAACAATACTTCCAAATCAAGAGGTATTCTATACACGGAACGCCCACCTAGAATTATCTATCTATTTACTTCCTTCCCCCGCATAGCACAAAATGGTTATCCCAATCACGCATACACGTATAGTACAGTTCATTAATGCCCCACGGCTGACATCCCAGCCAGCGAATCTCGTGTTTACAGACAGGTGGGCAGAAATTATTCCCGGGATGCGAGATTAGCAATAGATTTGCTATCCTTTTCTAGCTATTACTTAAGACTGCCCAGCAGGTCTGTCTCGCCGTTAGAGAAATAGACATCTTTAGTTAGTTTAGGGATGGCGGTAGACTTAGGTTCGGTAATAAAAGTAGGGTCAATGGTAGACTATATCTTTAGTAGTATTATGCCTACGTTCTTATATAGCGCCTAGAGATCCTTAATAAGCTAGCGTATATCCTCTAGAAGGTCGTCCAGCTCTATATCTATAATGCTATATATAACCAGCTTATTCAAGAGCTATAGGTCGCTGTAGGTCTTGGCTAGACTTATTACCCGCTTTAACTTAGAGCAGCTGACGTTACTTAGATTATAGTGTCTATAGGAATAAACTACTGGAGCGTTTTTAGGGCGGCAAGCCACCCACGGATAACAGTAGAGTTAAACATTAGGCAAGGTACTAGGCATACAGAGTAAGAGTAGAGAGTAGAGGGATATCTATAAACTTAATTATTTGTTATTCAAGAATGTCATTATATTAGCGTATACAGATTATCACTAGCCACAGTATATCTATTATGGCGACAGCACGTAATAGACAACACGCTTACCTAGAGGGACAATATAAACAATAGTCATAGATTAAACGGCAATAATCCATAAAGATTAATAGTTATTACTTTTGTTAATAGCACTTCGGTAGCTACGGTATAGCAATTACTTAATTAGTTGTGTTATTGGTGTCTAGAGGGAGAAGAGGTCTATTCTATATATTAATAGTAACTCTTATGGAGCGCGTATGCGCTAATCCCAAAATGGGAAAGAGTAAATAAAATGGGTCCAAACACTGGTAACTCTCTATATAATTGGCCTAATAACCCATACACGTAATATACCACACGTGATATTAAAATCCAACTCCAGTCTCTGCATTCTACATTTACTTAATTTCTTACTAACTACTTAACCTCTCTCTACCCATTCCTTCATATTTAAGTTGATTGTATTTATATTAACAAGGTTTCTTAATATGTTATAAGTATTTACTTTTATTATTGCGTCTATAGGGTTTAAGTTACCGTTAATCTATTTAATCTCCGTAATTATGCGTCTCTTATATAATTGGCGCAAGCATATTAAGTTAACCATTAATCTCTTCTCCTAAGTACTTCCTAACTTAATAAGGCATTTATATAGCAACTTAGAATCTGTATAGAGTATAAGCGGGAGCTCCACCTATAAGATCTTCTCTATTGTAGACTTTAAGACCACACCATAATTAAATCCGTGAGCCATTATATATAGTTCAAAGGCTAGAATTGAGTAAGTAACTCTCTTACACTTAATAGAGGACCAATAAACAATATTTATACTGCTACTGTTGTTAGCGATTACAATTATAAAGCCAATTTGCAAGGTATTGTTAGCGTTATTAGCAAAAAAGGCATCTATAAATACTACAATCTTAGGTAATTAGAGGTCTAAAGGTATGAATTGTAGGCCTCTTAACTTATTGTCAATTTACCATTATAAACGCTTATTTAGCTTCTTTACATCACCTTCTTTTAGGTTAGTAACTTAAGCCGCAAAGGAAAGATCAAATAAAGACTCTAGTTGGTATATAGAGGCAATATACGCTCCTCTTACGCGTTAAGCAATATATTAATCTTTTAGGGTGACCGCAACTCTCTTAGTGCCTCTTAAACTTATAAAATTAGTAGTCTTAAGGTTAATAAGGTTCAAGTTCTCACACTAGCGTATTTAGTTAAATATAATGGAGTTATTATCATTAAGAGTAATTTAACCACCATTAAACTTAATTAGAGTACTTATTATGAGTTTCTTACATTCCTTTGCCATAAACTTAGCGTTTATAAGATTAATTTCCTTATTTTATACAAACTCTTTATTTCTAACAAATAGAGTATTATTAGTCTGGAGGCCAACAATTCCTACTCTAGCTTTATGCGTGTAGAGGAGGTAAGGGTTATAAGTAGACTCCTTTATCTTAAGCTTCTCTATATAGTGAAGGTGGTATATTAAGAACTAATAGTTGCTAGCCTTAGGGATACCATATAGAGGCTTAATCACCTTCATAATGGTATTATTACCAAGTTATAAGATATCTAAGAGTTCTGGAGGTAGATAAATATAGAAATCGTAATTCAAAAGAGTGGTAGATTATATATATGCTTGTGAGATATTACGGAGGTATAGGGAGGCACCTTCCTTAAGAAGAGAAGGTATGAGTGCAAGTATAATTCGTTAACTTAATTATTAAATAGTAGGTAACTGTGTTAATACTAATTCCTTCTCCTAATTGTTATAGGCTTATATAACTAATTATAACTTCTTAAACGCTTAATCAGTGCCCTTATTCTTAATATCATTAATAAATTAGGAGTTAAATATATAGGTGCCTTCTAGTACTATAGAAGTATCAGCAATTTAAAATATGCCCTTTTTAAGTAGGCCGTTAATCTCCTTTATACAGGAGTTAGTATATAATGGAATTGCTATATAGACAGTAATGTTAGGTCCACAAAATCGTTCAGGTCGCTGGTGGTTACGTTATAGTTGCCAAATTGGTACCTCTTGCTCCTCTTCTCCTTTATTAACTTACTCTCCATTAGATTAATCTCCCTTAGAGTCTCTAACTATACTCTCTTTATAATACAGCTTAATATAAGTTAATCGGAAATTAGTAACTCTAGATAAGAGTTTAACCTTATAAGTCTTGCCGGTAATTCTAATTAATGGGAAGGGGCCTTTCCAGCCTCCTTTCTCTCTATATATAAGCACTAGGGAATTAGGTAGCAGGTTATATAAAGCTTCCATATTGGGACCGTTTTGAGTATTAAGTGCGTTGTTAACCATTCTCTTAGCTCTCTCCTTTATAATCTCTTCCATTGCTTTATATATGGCGACAGCACATTGTTGAATTAATAGTGCCGGTATGTCACTGTCTGATATTTATGGGAAAGCACTAAATACTAGTAGAGTTGGTACCAAGCCGTTAGGGCCCGTAGAATCATTTAACGCCTTAACAGCTATCTATAAACATACCTCCTTTAAGATATCTGAACCTATCTCTTCTTAAATAATCTTGTAGGCGTGAAGAAGGGTTATATAACCTTATTTAACCTTTCTAATGCTCTAATAAGCCTTAATGGGCACGCACTTGGTCTTTGTTGCAACTATGGAGGTATTTTAACAAAACTCACAGCTGTTAAAGTTGGTGCCGGTATTATATACAACTAAATTAGGGGGACTAAGATAAGTATTAAGCCAATAAGTACAAAGAGCCTCCTAGGTGGTTTTTGTAGATATATCTTTTAGAAATTAGGTGGCGGTAAATCCTATAGCCTTATTAACAACATAGAGTACTAGCTTGCCGTCAATATAGAAGATATTAATAAATACCATATAATTAAAGTCCAAATTGTTAGGAAGCTTGAACTTAAATCTATATAGGGATTTGCCATGCTTTTAACAATAGCGATAGTACTTAGTTAGCTTCTTAATTATCTCTTTATTAATATTGTGACCTAAACACTTAAGTAGAGCATATAACTTCCCAACTAAAGGATGGCCGAAACAATAGTGCAATTATAACAACTCTATTGCCGTCAAGTAGCATGCTATTAATATAATTAATGCAGTAACAAATTACTGTAGAGTCTTTCCCTATAGTAGAAAGGGGTGACCAAACTATTATACCACTGGCACTGTTAATGTAGGAGTTACTACCTTATTAGTAAGGTTATTATAGTAGCAACCTAGAGAGTCAAGATCTCGCAGGCTTATAAAAAATGGGGTATTAGCGCGTATAACATAAAACACAATCTCTCCTACCAGTAATTGCACTTTAAGAGAACCTACTAATGACATTAAGCTAATTCCGAACTTGACCTTAATGGCGCCGGCGTTAGAAGTATTAAGTATGGCTATTAAGTCAACGGTCTCCTTATATACAAAATATTGGCCAAATCTAGTAGTTAATGCTCTTACTGCTCCCGTGTTAATTATAATACCGTACCATTTATTAGAGTTATATTAAGAGGTCTCTTTAGAGGTGGTTAAATACATAAAAGGGAAAGTAGACTTATTAGGAACTACTCCTATAAGTACATATTAAGTTACAAGGTTGCTTAACTTCTCAACTGTTAACAATATAAAGTGTTTAGTATATTTAGTATCTTCTTTAAGATTAAGTATAAAGGTTTAAAAGTTATCAAAATTATTATTATCTTTGGTGCCTTTATATTCGGTAATCTATTAGGCAGTATTCCAATTAAAGGTACGGCCGTATTTACATCTATACTTCTCTTTTTAATCTTCTTGCTCTTCTTTTAAGTATTTAATAGACTAACAGCCTTATTTCTTACAAACAAAGCATCTCTTAACTTATAAGTTACGAGGGTTGCGGAATCAAGGATTTTGGTCTTAAGGGTATTATTCTTAAAGGTATTAAGTGTTGCGATTCTAAGGGTATCGCGGGAAGCATTAAAATCGCAAGGTACCGCGATTATTATAATTATTATTATTGTGAACGTATCAGCGGTCTATATAGTACACTTCTTCCTCTTTATCTTCTCCTATAATATAGGCAGCTATAGCTAGTAGGTGACTTCTCTTATAGGTAACAATTGAGCTTTAAAGAGAGTTGATTAAGGCTAGCAATATATTAGGTGGTTAAAAGCATGCGTAACTATAAGCCAAGTCATCTTAACACGCAATAATTAAGCGCTGTTACAAAGCGGCGTTACCCTTTATAGTCTCATCGGCGCCGTTTTATGCTTTTCAGAGGTCTCTGACTAAGATATTAAGGCATTCCTTCTTCTATTTAGCCGTATTCTCTAGTTAAGATATAACTTCCTTTAGTGTAAGGCTGTTAAATAACTAAAGTTAAGAGTAGCAGTGGTTATCGTTCTTAAAATAAGCTTATGTTGCACCGCAAAGTTAAGCAAAAGTAGGTATACTTTCTCTATACAATACTTAATTTATAAAGAAGTGGTTAAGAGCATCATCCTTTAGTATATTAGAATATGCCTTTGCCTTTATTGCGTCATCAGTAATATTAAGTTGCTTATAGTAATTCTTAAAGATATTAAGTTTAATATTAAAGTTATCATTCTAACCACTATATTTGTTGTCTACTGTGATTAACTTTATAAGGGAAATAATATCTCTAGCAGTATGGTCTGCTAGTAAGAGTAGAGGAGGTAAGTTTTAGTATTATATAGGTTGTCGTTTAATATTATTAAGGTTGCTAACTCGTACTTTAACTCCGCCTATCTTTAGCATATATGCTATAAGGTTTAACTTAAATTCTCTATTCTTTAGTATTGTTTGTTAAATCTCTAGTATTATCTAAGCAGTTAGCTCTTTCTCCTAAAGGCATTTATACAGTGCGTCATTTAGCTTAGGAGGGCGATTTAACTTATATACCTAAACTCTATACTTACGCAGAGCACTTTATAAATTATATAAGTATATCTTATTAACTTTATCAAATAGCTGTGCCGTCCATTTATTAAAGTCTTCTTTAAATTACTCCCAGAGATCACTATCTTACAACTATAATTAGTTGTAGACCCAGCATTTATGTCTTATAAAAGCATCTCTCTTATCTTTCTCCTTATTTATAGGATTAAAGCCGTTAGGCCACTGATCCTTATTCTCTAGCTTTGCTAACCAGTCCACTATAGCTTATATTTATTATATAGGAGGAGGTAAGGAGGGAGGCAAAATCAGTCACTATGGGGTTTTCAGAGGTATAGAGGGAGGGAAAGTTGTCGGTATAGAGGCCATATTAAGTTCATAGGTTGCGATAAACAGTAAGACGCACAGGTGCCGCAAATGCGTAATAGACGCAATATAGAAAGACAAGCACAGGCAGGCCTCTAAATCTTTAAATGTAAATTAAATTGTAGAAACATAAATATAGGCAGGCGTCTACTTCTTAACGCGTATTCCCTAGCAAATCTTACACAAGGGTTCTCTGCACAGGCAGGTGGGCCTTTTATGGTTAATTCCTCTTCAAAATAGTACTATCTCCTAATCTGTAATCACTAATCAGTATTAGTAGCACTTCGGTAGCTACAGTATAGCAATTGCTTAATTAGTTGTGTTATTGGTGTCTAGAGGAAGAAGAGGTCTATTCTATATATTAGTGGTAACTCTTATGGAGCGCGTATGCGCTAATCCTAAAATAGGAAAGAGTAAATGAAATGGGTCCAAACAACTTTAGAAAAGATTAGAGCGTGGAATAAAGAGGCTTTAAGGATTAATAGAGATAAAAGGTGGAAGAATAAAGGCATAGCGGAGCTCTTATCTATATATTAATACCAAGCCGGAAGTTCTACGGCATTGTGTTCATCAGCGAAAAAATCTACCAGTAGCCCTAGCGTTGGGGCGGAACGCTTATAAGGCTTAGCTCGGCATCTTACCCTCAATCTTAACTTTAAAAGAACGGCTAGCCAATAATACATCCTTATAAATACTTACTGCAGTGGTAAGCCATTACAAGGGTATAGCTAGAGTGGGTCAGCCGCCCTCCCTACTAGCGTAGTAAAGAGGCAAGAATCTTTACCACATATATTGTTACGTTTTATAGAAATCTCTAGAATCTCCAAATACTAGCTATAAAACTAGGACGGAACTAATAGAACCTACTAGAAAAGGCCTTATTATAATATAAATTCATACTGTCCCCTAGACCCCTCTATAAAATAGAAATTATAGAAATATATATATATAATATTACTGTTGCTAGGGTAGGTTTTCTAAATAAACTTTAAAAAAGGCAATATAGCTAGATAAACGCCTAAAGCACATTATATCCCTATAAACAGCTATACAGGTTAGTCAATATTTAGAAAGAAGCTAAAGTAGATATTATTCTTTAAGAAATACCTAATGTTTTATTACAGAGATAGTAGGGTATTCTTTTCTCTAATAAAAAGGAGTATTAGGGGGGGAGATAGAAAGAGGAATTTGTCCTCTATCTATCTCTATATACTGGCCGTCCGGCAAAAAGGCAACCGCGTGGACGTTACTTAAATAGCCTTTAAGCGTGCTGCGGTAAGACCCCATCACCTTCTATACCTAAACGGTATTGTCCCCTAACGCTAGCGTTACCAGCCGGCTGTCTAGCAAGAAGGCGACCACATGGATATAGCTCAAATAGCCTTTAAGCGTGCTATGGCAAGACCCTGTTGCCACTTCCTATAGCCAGACCGTCTTGTCCCCTAACGCTAACGCTACTAGCTGGCCGTCTGGCGAGAAGGCGACCACATGGACGTAGCCTAAATAACCTTTAAGCGTGCTGCGGTAAGACCCCGTCACCGCCTCCCATAGCCGGACTGTCTTGTTATATAACGCTAACGCTACCAGCTGGCCGTCCGGCGAGAAGGCGACCGTATAGATATAGCTTAAATAGCCTTTAAGCGTGCTATAGTAAGACCCTATCGCCGTCTCCTATAGCTAGACGGTGTTGTTATCCAACGCTAACGCTACCAGCTAGCTGTCCGGCAAAAAGGTAACTGCATAGACATAGCTTAAATGGCCTTTAAGCGTGCTATAGCAAGACCCCATTACCGCCTCCTATAGCCAGACTATCTTATTATACGACACTAACACTACCAGCTAGCCATCTGGTAAAAAGGCAACCACGCTAATATAGCTTAAATAGCCTTTAAGTATACTACGGCAAGAACCTATTACCGCTTCCTATAGCTAAACCGTCTTATCCCTTAATGCTAACACTACTAGCTAGCTGTCTAGCAAGAAGGCGACCGCGCTAATATAGCCTAAATAGCCTTTAAGCGTGCTAGGGTAAGACCCTATTACTACCTCCTATAGCCAGACCGTGTTGTCCTTTAACACTAATGCTACTAGCTAGCCGTCTAGTAAAAAGGCGACCGCGTAGACGGAGCCTAAATGGCCTTTAAGCGTACTATAGTAAGACCCTATTACCGCTTCCTATAGCCAGATGGTAGTGTCCTCTAACACTAACGCTACTAGCTAGCCGTCTGGCGAGAAGGCGACCGCGCAGACGTAGCTTAAATAGCCTTTAAGCGTGCTATAGTAAGACCCTATTACTGCTTCCTATAGCTAGACCGTGTTATCCTATAACACTAACGCTACCAGCTAGCTATCCGGCAAGAAGGTAACCACATTAACGTAGTTTAAATAGCCTTTAAGCGTGCTATAGTAAAACCCTATCGCCGCCTCCTATAGCCGGACCGTATTGTCCTCTAACGCTAATGCTACCAGCTAGCTATCTAGTAAAAAGGTAACCACATAGATGTAGCCTAAATAGCCTTTAAGCGTGCTATAGCAAGACCCTATTACCACCTCCTATAGCTAGACCGTCTTGTTATCTAACACTAACGCTACCAGCTAGCCGTCCAGCGAGAAGGCGACCGCTTAGATATAGCTTAAATAGCCTTTAAGCGTACTACGGTAAGACCCTGTTACTGCCTCCTATAGCTAGACCGTCTTATCCTATAACGCTAATGCTACTAGCTAGCCGTCTAGTAAGAAGGTAACCGCATAGATAGAGCCCAAATGGCCTTTAAGCGTGCTATGGTAAAACCCCATTACTATCTCTTATAGCCAGACGGTGTTGTTATCTAACGCTAACGCTATTAGCTAGCTATCTAGCAAGAAGGCGACCGCGTAGATATAGCCTAAATAGCCTTTAAGCGTGCTGCGGCAAGACCCCATCGCCGCCTCCTATAGCCGGACGGTATTGTCCTATAACGTTAATGCTACCAGCTAGCCGTCTAGCAAAAAGGCAACTACGTGGATAATATCCAAATAGCCTTTAAGTGTGCTGTGGTAAGCGTTCCAATTCTTTTCTACTTTTAATAGTCTGTTAATCTAACCTAGAATATAGTTATTAAATTTTTTCTATATTACGCTCATCTCTGGAGCAAAGATAAAAGCTAAAGAGTATAGTTATAGAGGTGCGTTTTTGAGTATTATTTGATTTCTTAGAATAAAGCGCTTTGCATTGCAAAGAAAGCTAGATATCTTAGCGCTTTGCTCTAACTATATAATAAGTAAGTATAAAGTATTGTAACTAATAGAGTAACCAAGAGATGTCTTATATATACAAATAATTGTAAGCTATTAATTATATAAATGCCTTCTAATACTTCTCTAATAAGGCTTATAGCTTCTAGCCAATAGAGAAAGAGCTTCTATAGAAACTTATATACTATATTATCGTTATAGATATGGCTTTAACTCTACCCTAGGTGGTATACCCAATATTAGCAGGCATATTAGACTTTAGGTGGTAGACAGTCTACTATACTCTATTTATTAATCTCACTTCTTAGAGTTCTAGGCATTAGGAGGTTATATATATTTTACTTTAGACCCTTTAAGCTAAATATTAGTTAAAGACACTTACTAGCTAGCGTCTTATATGTTCCTTTCCTATTTACCTAGTATAGGCTCTTTCCACGCTTTCTAGGATCAACGAGGAAGTTATAAAAAGAAAGGTATAAGAGCTTTACAGGCATATTCTCATTAATAGGGATGCTAAGAATAGAATATAGTAAGTCTAGCCTACATATAATATCCTCTTTAGACATCTAAAGGAGGTATATAAGTAAAGTTATAGAGAGAGGACTCTCTAAAATAACAATACTCCCAACTATTTCTCTAAATTTAATAATCCGCCTTTGCTTGTCTGCTTTATCTTTATCATTAAATAACTGGTTTAGGATAGGGAGGTACGTCCTATTAAGCTTCAAAATATGGTATACCATTTAATATTAAAGTATAATAGCTAAGCGCTCTTTAGGATTATCTCGCTAATCTCCAATATATTAACAGGCCGTAGCAGTAAAGATAAACAATAAGACAGCCAGCTCAACTAGCGCCTAGATTTAGTCCTTACTAGGCTAGCCTAGGGACAGTAAGCGCTGCTCTTATACTACCTTAAGCTTATACTCTAAGAAAAGAGCTATATTGTGTTTAATTGTTTTCTTTAGTATATTGTAAAGAATTAGGTCCTAGTATATTCTATTTAATATCTTCTTAAAGCTAAGATAAATGGGGAGCTCTAGTCTGCTTATTATAAAGACCCATAACAATACTGGCTTAAGACCCTTGGTTTGTAAAAGAAGTTCAAGAATTGCTTATATATCTTTATCTCGCTCGCACTTATCTAACACGTCTATTACAATAACTAATTCTAAAGCTTAAAGAGGTTCCGCTTCTAAGAGTGGCTAAAAGATTAACTTCTTAAACTAGTCTTTTAGGGCCTTCTTAGAAATAGCTAGGTTAGTATTAATTGTTTTTCTAATACCTAATCTTATTCCTAGTACATAACCCATTAAATCTATAGCAATAGTGGTAAAGAATTATATAGCGTTACCACGCTCTCCCTTACCTCTTTTAAAAAAGAAGCTGGCTTCTAATTAACATTAGTTGGTAAATAACTAGGCAATAGTTTATACAATTATAGACTTTCCGGTGCCCGCTATACTATTTAGCTAAAATATAAGTTTACCGTTCCTGTCCTTCGCCCATTCTATTATTTGACTTAGTAGCTTAACTCATATATTGCTAAAACATCTTAAATTATGTTCTTCTATATAAGAGTTAAAGGACGCTCCTTTCGCAATCAGTAGGTTAATTAAGTTGTTATCTTTAATCTCTTTATAGAGCCAATCCAACGCCTTCTGCTGCCCTTTGCCGTAGATAAGCGGCATATAAATATTAAAAATGCCTAGTAGAGAGTATGCTGCGTCTTCTTCGCGTTTTATCTGGCGTTTTACTGCCCACGATATACACTTATTTACATTAAAATAAGATAAAGGCCTTTCTTAAAGAGCCTAGATGGCAATTCCTGTTATCTTATAGAGAGTTTGTTTTAGTGATTGCTTATTACCAAGCTATGTTTCCTCCTTAGAGAAAAATTTAACTAATACTAGTATAATAAGCTCTTAAAGTGTCTAACTATAAGTAAACCATCTACTTTTCTAGAATACCGGTTTCTATCTTTAGAAGAACTGGTCCTTTCTAACAGAACCACTATCTAAAACATCAGACAAATATATGTAGCACTTAGCCGCGTTCTGGTATAAGCAAAATATAGAGTTAATAGCTTCTGTAAGCTTAGCGCTGCTTAATTTATTAATACAGCAAGTATTAACCTAGAAGTATAGGAGACCGTTTTTAGCAGCTTGCTTTCCGCAAAATCAGATCTTTATATAGTCAGCTTTACTCTTGCCTATACCTTTTATTATGTCTTTAAAAGTGACCTCCTTATTATCCGCTCCCTAAGTATGTAAAAGGATAGCATATTACGGTATCTTATTATTAATAAACTTAATTAGGCTAAAGTCGCCATCATCTTTAGATTTTAGAAGACGTATTATACTAATAAGTCTATTAGAGAGTATTAGAAAATGTAAAGATAAGTATATAATAACTTACGTTAAGTAAGCGCAACGATATTAGCTGTTAGATATTAGGAAATGGTTTAGGGGGCTAGGGATAAGCGAAATAATACAGGGCAGTGCAACTAGGCTACCCCAAGTTTTCTTCTCTTAGCGTTTAGGGCTACCAATAGCGTCGCTAGTGCGCTATAGACTTAAAGGCCTCTACAGTTTGCCTACGCTAGCAGGGAGGGTGGCCAACCCACTCTAGCTATAGGGTTGTTTAAAAGGCGTTTAATTTTTAAACGCAAATAAAGGGAGAGGTTAGTGTTTAAACGCACTTTCGCCACAGGATGGCATATAGGGTGGATGCTAAGAGTTTCTAATAGCGGGGCAAATGCTAGCTAGTACTAGATAGGATCTCCATAAGGGAACTCAAAGTAGAAAATTTGTTTTGCGATCCGTAAATGCGTGGCGCAGTCTCTGCAGATCGGCTAGCTTAAGGGACCATAGTCGAGATCCATTATAGAAGGTCTCCCTATAGCGTGCACATCCCTACAGCGTGCACGTGCATTTACCCACAAAGTAAAAAACTTCAAAATTAATTATCTCCATCAATTCTTTACCAAATCACATAAAAATGAATTCATTATCTTTACAAAACGTGCCTCTTTTAGCTCCTACAACGTCAGTATAACAGCCCCATTGTACGACCCTCGCAAGGCGTGCATAAGGCAAAATTAACCCACGGTATATCTACCGGGATAATGTCTTATTACTATTGGCACAACAGCAGCTCACCCTAGTAAATAAGATTAATCAATTAACTGATTAAGGGCTACCTCCTACTTATACAATGGTCCAAAACTTTACTGAGGATGTGGTTAAAAAACGCCCTGGAAAAAATTGGGCGTATAAGTTTTATAACGGTGCTAGAGCGCATTACCTGCCAAATTCTGCCATGCTGCTGCCATATTCTGCCAACCTACGATTGGCTCGCTTACCGCTAGCGCCTTGGCGGCTGCCCTTTTATATATATTTACTATGGTCCTAATAACCCCCTTCTTTTCTTCTCCTTAGCTTAGTATCTTTATTAGATAGCAATCTACAAGCTTTAGTTTAGAGGCATTTATATAAGCCGTTACATTATACTAAGCTCTCCATACACTGCCTAGGAAGGCCTTAATAATATCCCACCCCATAAGAAACTTCGTCTGTAATAACGCGTTAACGCGCTATACTTAGATACTAAAACAACTCTATATTACCTGGGAAGGCCTTAATAATATCCCACCCTATAAACCAGATAGGATTAGACCTATACCCCCGGAATTAAAACTAAATTATATAATTTTAATAAACCCTAGGAAGCTAACAATAGCACCTAAAGCAAGCTTATTTAAAAGAGCTGCCCCAACCTAAAAAGAACACGAGATTTAATTAGGATCCAAAATTAAGGATAATAATGATAGTATAGACGTATATAAACAGATTCGTGCCCTAACGGCCAATTAGAAAGCCGACTGTCTCCAAGCTTAAAGTATATAGGAGACCCTATAAGAGATCCTAGACAGCCTCACGGCCCTATAAAGCTTAGCCCCCCCTTCCAGAAGTCCTAGTCGTCCTATTTACTTAACCGAATATAATACACTAGGGAGTACGGACACGATAACGAAATAATTAAAGTCCGTTAAGCTCCCTAACCCCCAACCACTGTCTAATGGGATAGACCCTACCTTTAAGAATTGGAGGATTTAAGTACAAGGAAAGCTCCGCGTTAACCATAACTATTTCCTTTCTAAAGAAGCCAAAATGCTCTACCTCTTTGGTTAAACTATAGGGGATGCCTAACGGCACCTTTAAGCCAAGTTTAAGGACGATTCCCCTGTCTAATTTATATCTGTTAATAAGATAATACAGCACCTAGCTACTATCTACGTTAACCTAAACAAAGTACGGGATACCTGGTACAACTATAATCGCCTAATAATAAAACCAAACTAACCCTTTGCCAAATTCCAGACTTAATTCCTATACCTTATGGGAGAAGGCTAGGTTCCCCTTAAGAACTACCGTTTGGACTTATACAATAAGCTAACAATCCAGCTATAAGAGAAGATTGCTGTAACCTTAGATAACCTACTAACCTATAAAAAACTCGCAGCTCGTTGCCTATCTTTAGACGCAGAACTGAAGCGGATTAACGCCCGCCCTAATTAGCAGAAGTGACCACGTAGCGATCGCAACTCGCTAGCCACACCTACAGGAGCTAGAGTAGAAAGACAAGCTACGTCTACTCTTACACTAAAAGCGGTCACAACTACGCACCGGCGAGCCTCGCCCGACCAGCTATGTACTACGCCCTTAACTAGTACTTATTGCAATACCCTAATCAACCCCGCCTCGGCCACGTGCTATAACTGCAATAAGGAGGATTACTTTGCCTCATCTTGCCCAGAACTAGGGGATATTAAGGAGATAGAGGAAGGAGAAACGTCCAACAAGTTGGGAAAAAAAGAACCCTAGGGAAAGACTCCCCCTTAGGGTATCCTATTAATCTTAAAGAGATTAATCTAAGTTAGTTAATAGGTGGAAAACACTTTATGGTTCCATATATAGTATCTTAAAATAGATATAGAGTTAACTTAACTGCCCTTATTAACACTGGAGCAAATGGCTTTGCCTTTATAAATACTGCCTATGTAATTAATATTGCCAAGTTTCTAAATGTAAAAGCCACCCTACTAGAGAAGCCTGTCTAGGTAAAAGGCTATAACGGCTAAGCCAGTAAGCCGGTTACCTACGTCCTAAAGTTACGTATCTCCCTTAATAGACGACGTTAATACAGTATCCCTTTCTGCATCTTAGACCTAGGGTCCCACGATATAATCCTTGGCCAAAAATAGATGTCCTACTTTAATATTTAGCTAAATATATAACAAAGACAGTTCGTCTGGCCGGAGGATAGACCGAAATTACCCTCCTTTATTAGAGAAATCCGAACCAACTATAAGACACTAGCCGCGAAGTCTAACCCTATATATTAGTAGGATGTCCGGGCCCGTAACCTAGCCTTTGCCTAAAAAGACGCCCGCTATAAAGCTAGAAAGAACTCCATACTAATAAAGATACTCTCCCAAAGCGCTACGTTTGAGGAGGACTCTATATACGGAAGCGGGACAGATAGTAATATAGACGGCGTCTAAATCGCGCAGATCTAATTGGTATAGAAAAGAACGTACCAATAAGATATAAGGGATAACCTCTAAAAGATACGACAGGAGCTAAAAGGAGTAACAACAACGCTAATACCCTGGAGGGCCCTAAGGTCACGCACGCCCCCATTATCCTACAACCCCCCTATAGTAGACATCGCTGTAATTAGCGCTATAGCGTTCCACTTTAATATATACTAGAAGGAAAATAAGGTCTTTATAATAAGCCTATATAAAATTAACCGGATTATTAATAAAAGGGAAGAAAAGCTAATTAAGGAAACTAATAAGGAACTAATTAAACGTCTCCTTTCTACTATCTATGCTAAGTATAAGGACGCGTTCTTAAGGGCAGCTTTAGATAAGTTACCCCCTTACCAGACATATGATTATAAGATTTAATTAAAAGCCAATAACTTGCTAGGCTATAGCCCCCTTTACTAACAATTAATAGACAAGCTAAAAGCAACAAAGTAGTACTTGATTAATAACCTAGATAAAGGGTTTATTAAGCTAAGTTAAGCCCCTTTTACTTCCCCTATCCTATTTGTAAAAAAGCCTAGTGGAGGCCTTTATTTTTATATCGACTATTAGAAGCTAAATGCTATTACTTAAAAGAATTGGTATCCTATTTTGTTAATTAACAAAACCCTCGCACGTCTAAGCTGGGTAAAGATCTTTACTAAACTTGATATCCGCCAAGCTTTCTATTAAATTAGGATAGACCCTGCATTTAAAGATTTAATAACGTTCTATACCTGTTATAGGTCCTATAAATGCAAAGTTCTTCCTTTTGGACTAATAAACGGACCGGCTATGTACCAAAGGTATATAAATAACGTTCTTTTTAATTACCTTAACGAATTCTGCACGGCATACCTAGACAACATCCTTATATACTTAGACAACGAACTCGAGTACCAAGTTTACATTAAGAAGGTCCTAGAGAGATTATAAAACACGGGTTTGCAAGTTAATATTAAGAAATATAAATTTGGGGTAAAACGCATAAAGTACCTTAGGTTTATAGTGAGTATAAATAGGATCGAAGTCGACCCTAAAAAGGTTAACGTAATCCGCAACTAAAAGCCCCCTCGCACTATAAAGGGGATCCAGTTCTTCCTGGGTTTTTATAATTTCTACTACCAATTTATCCGTGACTACGGAGTTGTGGCAACGCCTCTTATATAACTTACCCAGAAAGACACGCCTTTTGTCTTTAATAACGACTGTATAGAAGCCTTTAAAGAGTTAAAAGATCGGCTTATCTCTTCTCTAATCCTTCGTTACTATAACCCGGACCTTAAATTAATGCTAGAGACGGACGCTTCTAATAGAGTTATAGCGGGAATCCTATTATAGTTATATCCAAACGGTAAATGGTACCCTATTGCCTTCTTCTTAAAAATGATGGACCTAGCTAAGTATAACTACGAAGTATATAATAAAGAAATGCTAGCTATTATCCAATTACTGTCCTAATGGCGCGTAGAGCTTAAAGGCACAAACTCCTGGATTAAGATATATACAGATTATAAAGCCCTAGAGTACTTTATAACTATAAAGTAGCTTACTAGACGACAAGCCCACTAGGCTAAAATACTCTCCAAATTCTTCTTTACAATTATATATCGTTCTAGCAAGCAAAACACTAAAGCTAATATACTAACCCAAAGGGAACAAGACGTAGGACCCTAGGATAAGCTAAAGACCTAATACTAGACGCGCGCCCTCCTCTATCCTAAACAGCTTAACCCGCAAATTCTTAAAGAACTAAACTCCAAATGGAATGAGCTAGCACCCCTAGAGGGAGTAGTCTTAGATAAACTAATAGGGCTAGTTAACTATATCCTAACTATAAACCGCATGGCTAACTCCCTAAAAGCCCTCTATAACTAAGCCGCGAAGAAGAACCCTAATTTGGAAATAGAAGAAGGACTGCTTCTATACTAAGGACGGCTTATAGTTCCAGATATTAATAACCTATAAACAGAGTTAATCCGCGAAGCCCACTATTAAGTCTCTATGGTATACCCTAGTTGTAATAAGACCCACTAACTACTAGCACCCTATTACTACTGGCGAGGACGTCTATCTAATGTAGATCGATTTGTTAGAAACTGCCACGCCTATAAACGCGCAAATGCCCCTAGGGATTGAACTCCTGGGTAGCTATAACTACTGCCAGTTCCAGAACGCCCTTAGCAATATATTACCATGGACTTTAAGTCATTTCCAAAGGACGCCCACGGCCACGATGTAGCCTTTGTAGTGGTCAACCGACTATACAAGCAATCTATCTCCCTCCCTTGTTTTAAGACCACGACTATAAAGGATATAGCCCGCCTCTACATTAACAACATCTATTAATTCTACGGCGCCCCTAAATTAATTATCTCTAACTATAGCCCCTAGTTTATATTAGATTTCTAAAATAAACTCTACTATATCCTTAGGATTAAAATTAAGCTCTCTACTACATTCTACCCTTAGACTAACGGCTAAACCGAGATTATAAACTAGTACCTTAACCAGCGACTACGGCCCTTTATAGACTACTATTAGGACAACTAGTCGGAATTACTACCTATAATAGACTACGCGCAACTTACACTCCCTTATAACAGTATAGGGATGTCCCCATTCGAACTGCTCTATGGGTATGCACCACGAACGTCCTTTAATTGGGATAGGCCTACTAAACCCACTACGGCCCGCGAACGCCTCAGCCACAAGGAGGCCTGGGTATTTGTTAAGAGAATGTATAAAGCCTGGAAGACTGCTTAAACAATTATAAGAAAGGCGCAAGAAAAAAAGGAGTCTAATATAAACCAATATTGTCGTGAGGAAGACTTTTAAGTAGGAGATAAGGTATAGGTGTTAACAAAGAACTAGAAAACCTAGAGGCTGAGCCGCAAGTTAGACTACCAAATGGCTAGCCCATACAAGACTCTTTAAAAGGTAGGACACTCTTTTAAGGTTAAGCTACTAGAGTCAATAAGAATCCACCCCATTTTCTCCCCAGACCGGCTATAAAAGGCTACAGATAATCTACTACCTAGACAGTATAATGACCCCCTACCACTAATCCAGATTGCTGAGGACGAAGAATGGGAAGTTAAAGAAATCCTAGCAGTAAAAAAGGTCCGTAATGTCTTAAAATACCGTATAAGCTAGGTAGGCTATAATAACGACCTAGAGTGGTACCCCACATCTAATTTTAAGTACTCCCCCTATAAGCTACGAGATTTCCACCTAGCCTACCCTAATCTCCCTAGACCACCACGTAAATTAGATAACTAGATTAAATGCTAGGAAGAAGGGTTAGATAATTATAATAATTTAGACAATAATAAGGAGCTTAGATAACGCCTAAGGGCAGGCTTTTTTAGGAGGGGGGGGTAATGTAACGGTGCTAGAGCGCGTCACCTGCCAAATTCTACCATACTGCTGCCATATTCTGCCAACCTACAATTGGCTCGCTTACCGCTAGCGCCTTAGCGGCTGCCCTTTTATATATGTTTACTATGGTCCTAACAACCCCCTTCTTTTCTTCTCCTTAGCTTAGTATCTTCATTAGATAGCAATCCACAAGCTTTAGTTCAGAGGCATTTATACAAGCCGTCACAAGTTTGTTAAGCGGCATTAAAAGGTCTTAAAATCTGGCTTTCTAGCGGCGGCAGATTTAAGCCGTAAAAAGGCGGATAATATATATCAATATACTCTTTATTTTAAGCTGGTTTATAGCCTCCTAAATACTAGTCTTTATACTAATATTTTAAAGGGTTGGGCCAAAATTAAGCAATATAGCGTCCTTCCGCAAAACATATATAATATAGATAAAAAAGGCTTCCTAATTGGTATCCTTTAAAAGGTAAAGAGGATATTTAATAAGGATTTAGAAAAAAGGGGTAAATTAATTAGTGCTGGCCAGGATGGCAATTATAAATGGATTACATGCCTGGCAACAATCTATATAGATAGGACGTATATTCCACCCTCCCTTATCTACTAGGCCACAACGGGTAATATCCAAGATACCTAGCTTGATGATTTCGAGCCTAATAAGGTAGATGCGGCCCATTTCGCAAGTTCACCTTTGGGGTGGACGAATAACGAGCTAGGGATGGCGTGGTTAACCACTATTTTTAATCGCTATACTAAAGCAAAAGCTAGGCACGGGCGTAACTAGCGGCTTCTTTTTATCAACAGGCACGGCAGTCACGTTAATATACTATTTTTAGACTGGTTCCTTAAGCATAGGATCCTAGTGGCAGTATACCCCCCTTATTTAACTCATCGACTTCAGCCTCTAGACGTTAGCCTTTTTAACCCTTTAGCAAACTACTACTCCCAGGAGCTTAATAAATGGATCTATAATATAGTAGGGCTTTGCCATATTACAAAGAGAGAATTCTATGGCTTATTTTAAGCCGCCTAGCGACGTACCTTTACAGAAACTAATATCCTTAGCGGCTGGCGCAAAACCAGCTTATAGCCCCTAGATCCAGACCTAATACTTAACCAGGTCAAGCCGGCGGCCCTTAAGCAGCCCAGTACGAGTGGATCTGCGTTATCTACATCAACTATATACTTGGCATCAAATATCTATTAGGTACGGAGACTTGTAAAGCACGTTTATAGTATTAAGCCGTCACGTAATGCGGCCAAACTGGGTAACTTGGTGGAGAAGATAGCAGCTAAGAACAGCATTTTACAAGCCCAAATTAAGGGGCTTCAGAATGCTGTTGTTATTGAGAAGAAAAGGCGAAAGAGAGGGAAGCCATATATTAAGAATATTTATATAATAAATAAAGGTAAAGCTACCTTCTGGTTGCCGACTAAACTTAAGACCATAAAGCAGGCTATTAGGGACGAGGAGGCTACAAAACAACAGATAGCGCTAGAGAAAGCCCAGGCAAAAATTCAAAAACAGGAAGAAAAGAAGAATAATAAGAAAGCAGTGAAATAAAGGCGTTAAGATTGGGAGAAGTTGGCACGGCAAAAGAAGCAGGCAAAAGACAATGAAACCGCTTAACGTTTAGCCTTATTACAGCTTAAAAGAGACTTACAATAACAAGTTCAGAGCCCTACTAAGCAGTCTAGAGGCTTACCCTCAAGGAAACGGGTAACAATAATGGTAGAGTCTAGTAATAATGAAGAGGTAGTAAAAATCAGAAGCCCACAGCTTTAGCGGCAGAGAAACGCACCCGCTTACCTAACGGACTATATAGTTAGATAGAAGTTTCGCATAGTATTCCTAGTTATAACTTTAAAATTTGAGCCTATTTAATGCAGTAGTTGAATTGTTATTAATTAATTAGAGTAATGCGTTGTTTAAAAAAATGTAGTGCAAGCCGCAGGGACATGCACGCTAGCGGGAGACCTTCTAAGTAAGCGGGTGCATTTGCTTATCCATTATAGCAGACAAGACAACGCAAATAGCACTAATATAAGGAAATTAATAGAGCTTATACTAATTATCTGGTCCTAGTCCTAACTCAAATGTTTTAGAAAGCATTGGCAAGAAAGTTATTATCTTAGGTAGTGCCATCGAACGTACCAGAACAACTGCTTCTGCTATAAAAGCCCATAACCTTTATTAAGTGCTTTTGATTTTCATATTCGAGAATAAGTATACCTAACCTAGTTTGGAGACCTTATCTGGTCCAGGTGGTCTTAGCAGGCGGAATTCACTGGCAGTAAGGACATAGACCTAAGCTTAACCTTCGTCTAACTATCCAATGTTCCGCCTTTTAATAAACTCTTCCCTATAGTTACATGGCATGTATAGTATGCGTCATTCTGCTTTATAAGCCTTACTTAAAAGCCCTCAGAACCTCCGGCCATTCCCACTCATATCAGGACATTCCTGAGAAATAGTGGGATAGATAAGACCGAAACGTGTTATATATAGGAAATAATCAAATTGCTTAACAGTAACTAGAAATACTCAGCGATTGTTCAGAAACTGTTAAAGTACTATAGGAGAAAGTTCTGTTCCCAAATCATTTAGGCCTAAGCCCACTATACGCTATATATTTGGGGGTGATCTCTACTTCTCTTTCGCTTTTAAAGATTCGCTATCAATCTCTACTTTTATTAATGGCGTTTCGTGGGGTTAATCTAAGTCCCTTCTATATTCCACTCTTATCTACTAAAGCTACAAGTATTTTTCTATCTTTCTTCTCAAGCGTCTCTCTAAGCTCTCGGAACCTTATAATATGCTTAATAAACTTGCCAAGGTTCTTTTCATAATAAGATCGAAGTTTATAGGACATTAGGTTAGTTATAGGCTCTTTAATAGGCTTCTAGCACAAAACTGCCACTCTATCTATAATGTAAACCGAGTAATACCTTAAATTCTTATTTCTCTCCGCGGCTCTAATACTCGTCAGCCTAGGCTTCCACTCCACCCAGTATTTAAGTGCACTGTTTTTGGTTACGCCTTCTAAAATTTAGTTTGGTCTTCTTAGGAATCTAGTAAGCTATTCATCTTCGCTTTCATAATCTAAGCTATTATTAAAAACATCCGCAAAGTGGGCTTTATCGTCACCTGCTTGGCTATTAGTATAATTAAAAGATCTATAATTATCCGGCTATCTTACTAGGAGGCATTGGAGAAACGTGCTTAACATTAGCAACTATATTCACGGGGTCAGACAAGCCTGTTATTAGGTAAAAAGATTAATAAGCCAAACTTAAAATATAGGGCTGGCCTTACTATGGCTTTCCGCATAGTCTGTTCCCAAGATATGCACATCCTTATGCTCTTAGGTGTTGTAGGGATGCGAAATTTCTGTTCCAGATATTTGGGCAGGTAAAGATGGTATTCCCACCTATCTAGAATTGGATAGCTGCAAGTGGTCCTTAACTAGAGAAAGCATAGCTGGCAAGAGCTTAGGGCCAGTATAAAAGAATTAAGAATTGTAAGTACTGTAGAGCAAAAAAAACTGCGCAATAGCGCCCTTTATACCCTCGCAGGACTAACACTAGAAGCACAGCTCTGATCTAAAAATATTAAATCACGTAAGCTGCTTTGCCGCAACACAGAGTTACATTAATAGTTGTAGGATAATCTCTTTACCGCCTATGGCTTCTGGGGGGCTAATACCTCTACTAGCATCTAGTATCTGAGCCTCTTCTCATAATATTAAATAAATCCCCTGTTTAATTCTGAGCGTAAAACTTGGCTTGGCCAGATAATTAACTTTAAACAATAATTAACTATTAGGGCTACCCCTAAATACTAGTATACAGAAGCCCTTATCCGGTTCCAAATAGAGTAGGAACTGTATTCCTAAACTTCTTTTCAGTTACGTTAGAGGTGGCTAAATATGCCGCAGCTTTATCTCCTAACTCCTTACTTACACTGCATGCCTTAGAAACCGTAGTACAGCGCTTAGAAGGCGGCATTGCTTTCACCCACGTTATATAGATTTAGGCAGAAATATCAATCTTAAAGCAACTTACACGATCCCAGTTAACAAACTCATGCAAACTTCTCCAGCCGTTAAAGTATGCGGTGTTTATGTGAGCTTCTTTGTATTAATGCTAATGAGAGCTAGAGCATTAAGACTACTTATAATCTAATAAGTAATAATAGCTAAGCACTGCTTATAAAGCTAAAGACTGGTACGCCAGTTCTTCCGCACTAATGTAATATGTTTCAGTCAGGTATTTATATTTAGTAATAGCTTAGCTAATAACTACCCCTAGCAATACCTCCTTTAATTTAAACAGCCACCGTTAGATTTAGTCTAGCAGCCTATACTTTTAGGCATAGATAGCATACTAAGCAAGGAGTAATCATAGCCAACGGATATTATGCGCTAGCTTTAGGGTAAAGGGGCCGCTGATATACTTCGCCTCATTCAGGCAATATTAATCTCCCTTTCTAAACTTGGTCTTAGCTCAGCTAAGCAATAGAGGAAATGTTATAAAGGTGGCATTCGCCTTGCCTCTAAATGTCCTCAGATCAAGCTAGCTTTTCCCTAGATACCAAGCCTTACTAAAATATAGTTCTTTTCTGTGCTTGTTAAATAAGTCCTATTATATATATGCCTCAGACAAACCTAAATTAGATTGCTAATAATTCTCGCAGGTCTACAGGAAGAGCTTAGGAGACGATCTGTATATACCACCCTAGCATTATATATTTCACACCTTATAATCAAGGATAGAAAGAGAATAGTGATAAAGATAGTAATAAAGAGACGGTAGTTTTAAACGACAGTAATAAGCTGCGGACTTCTAGCCACCCTATTAACAGATTGCGCTGGAGTAACCCAGTAGAAGGGCGAATTAATACTACTAACATCAATAAACCGAGCCGGAGTGACGATAATGGATCATCAAGTGACGATGGAGAACTTAGGATTTAGCGTAATTCAGCAGGCAAGACTCTATAAGTGCAATGCTATACGGAAGAATAAAGTAGAAATTTAACAAGAAATTATAGAACGCCTATAGAACGCCTAGTGGTCTATCTACGTTCTAAAACCCGCGCTTTCATCTCTCTCAGCTTGACCTCTTCCAAGCTCTATACAATTTACAATAATCTCTCAAGTCTCTTAACACGGGCAGAAGATTTTATTCACCGTATCACCAATAAAGGACGACTAATATATAATAATAACCCTAAACTCTATAAGTTTCTTTCTAAGCTCAAACACTTGCATCCTAAGCAAGTACCAGTTGTGTTCAAGGTTAGTAGGCTTATAGATTTATATATTAGAGAGTTAAAGAATAATGTCCAGTGCACACTCTTTAGCGCTTATTCCATCTATTGCAATCTGCTAAGTGGGATTGTGTACCTCTACTAGTGTAGTGGGAAAGGGTTAGGAGGAAGTATAATAGGACTTCTACTTATCGCCAAATTCGTTGGGCTTCTCTTGTAGGAATTTCTCCAGTTCTTCAAGCCTATAGGATCCATTATATGGGAACTTATCCGGCATGCCAGGTCTATAGGGCTCTTTATACGGAAACAGCTTCTTCTTTATAGTGTCGAAGTTATTTTCATTTTCATATATCTACTATTGGTACTTTCTTAGCACCTGCTTTATACCTACACTTGCTAAAATAGTTTTCCAATTACTACCCTTTTCCTTTAAAGAAGCTTCTCAAATCAGGGCTTGAAAAATATGTCTGCTAATCCCTTTTGCAAGTGACTTGAAAATCGTCTTGCCCTCTATTAAGGGTTCCAATGCTGTGTGAATTTACTTTAACGTTATGCTAGCGCTAGCAGGGAGGGTGCCAACCCGCTCTAGCCACACCCTTATCAAGGGTGTACTTTTCGAGATTAAGGAATGGAGAATGTAGAGTAAACGGGCAACCAGTTGGCGTAATACTCTCAAATGTGGCGTGGTGGCGGTAAGGCACTGCTGCAGTCACCACCAACGCTATTGCGTGCTGCTCGGCTGTTTAGCGTGGCGCAGTTGCTGAGTCAATAGAAGCCTATCAAACCTCAACCAGTTCTCGCGACTACCACCGCCCAACTTCACGATGCGGACCTTCCCATGGCACGACACAGGGCTATGTCTACTGTAGATTCTGCTAGCAGAAAGGAAGCTTACTCGCAGTCGTAGATACCAAAATCACCATCAGTTGGGACTAAAAGCAAGGATACCAGTGCCTTTTAGGGTGGTTAGTCGTTTATTATACTCAACTATATGCCTCACATGTCGTCTAGAGCGCGGGAAGCAGCCCGGCCGCAATCTGAGCCGGGACTCGGAAAATCTTATATCCGCAGAAAATCAAGTTTCTTAGCTAATCTTTCGGTAATCCAGTATCCTTGTCCGACGTCGACCATAAAAGGATGACCTTCCCCCGTTCTCTATATTTTACCTTTTAATCCTCCTTCTTCTCCCAGACTTCCCAACGCCACGCCACCTCTTCATTAGATCACAATCCCTACCGTAAGGCATTTTTCACCAACTTGGCGTCAATGCAAGTGCTGCACTGCCCTCGTATTCCCAATATCCCGTGTCCTATACTAACGATAGCGCAGAGCAAGCATGCTTCGGCCTCTCCTAATATCGCACCTATAGTTTGATCCTCCGATATCCAATAAGCACTCTTATACTGCCTCTGGGCTTCTCGCCTAAAAATGACCCTTCTATGCATCTGTAGCTATTCACTCCACTCAAATTTGGTCTCTAGACTACCCGAACGACCCCTTCAGGGCTATATTAGGCATCATTCGAACGGACATCGCACGGAGCATTGCCTAGGTGGCCATGCATGCCTATCTAGCAGTATAGTTGCATTGCCATAGATGTTTCGGAGACGCCGTTCAATCTGCTAGTTTAGGGCTAAGGGGCTATCAGCTCTGCCTAACTGCTTAGCGGCAGAGTGGTAAAGGATCGACGATCTAGGCTCCCAAGCTATGGGGCTATGTGGGAACCACCTAGATCAAAATTAGAAGGTTGCAGCTTTTGGGCGCATGATTAATCAGCGGCATAGTAGCATAACCGCGAAGGAATCTCTAACACCAGCCAGCCATGTTAGGAGGGCGAGCATCCCCATGCAGTCTTTCACCTAACACATCCATAGACATGCATACGATCACTATACAAGCGGTAGGCGTATCCGTCACTGGGCGGTTAGCATTAGAGAACCCCACCCGTCACCAACAAGGACACTGCCTTCTTCCGTTATAGATAGCTCGTAACACGCACGTATAAGCGGGGCTTCGCCTCCTACTGATACGAGCCGCGTAGAAGATTAGCTGGATCGGCATTGTTGGGAAGTAAATAGACATATCAGCGTTACCCTTTACTAAGGACTAAGGGTGGAGAATTCACGCCACCAACCTCCTAATAAGGGGCTAGATGCGACGGCTGTGTTAGAGCTAAACATACCAGCTTAGATAGGCGGATATGGTTCGACCGCAATTTACTAAGGGTGTTAATCAGGCGCTGGAATTTAAGCCCTTGCAAACATTTATACCCTATAAGCAGCAATCTACTCCGGTCTCTGCCGGAGGCGCACGCATTAAATGCTTTAATTCGATATAAAACCCAGACAAGGGGTGAGGGGTAAGGGGCAATAGGCGAGAGCTAGCGGCAAAGGGAGGACTAACGTGCACTTAAAAAAACCTTTAATTCCCCCTTAAAGCTTTTAAAAGCTATAAAGCAATGGCAACTCTAATAACAATAACAACGTTGGCATTACCTTAATCTTCATTTCGTATCCCTCCCAAAATTTCGCTTAATAATAACAATTGCTACACTGGTCCCCCTAGAAGATTAATAGCTTTATCTTAGCACCATGCAATTACAGCCCCTAAGAAGAGTGCGAGCAGCAAACCTAAAAAGAGAAATAGGGGAGTACCTCTTTTCCCCCCAAAAAGTTAAGAAGCATTGGAAGCTTAGGCACTTAATAGTATATTATTCCACTTAGGGCCTTAATTTGGAGATTCCGTCTAATAAAGCACCTGTAGACCCTATATATAATTACAAGAAAGCTTATAATAAGTATTATAAGGATGACAAGGATAACAAGGACGATAAGGAAGATTTCTATAGGGATAGAAATAACAGTCAAGTCGCTGGAGAAAGCAGTTAAGGTAATTATCCTAACAATCACCCCACCACTCTCCCTCTTTCCCCGGCAGTTCCAAATATATAGTTTTGACGACTAGCAGTAAATCCAATAGTTATTGAAGACGATACAGCCGATCTGGACTCGGAAGCTAAGGGCGACAAAGCTAATAAAGCCGATAATCGACCAACACCTTGTGGATTAGGTATGCGCTTCCCCTTTTAATTTACAATAGCCTTGTTTAACAATTAGTAGATAATGGGAATAACGGCAGTAATAAGGACGAAGATAATAAGGAGCTACCTTCGTTAGAAGCGCTAGAAGAGGAGATACGCGCACCTACGCACAATTATACCACACCCTCGACGCTAGACGGCAATCAAACGGATAGTTTAGCTAAGGGGCGTCGCATCGGAACTGCTCCGCAGTTCAGGCAGGAGCTTAGGACATTAGTAGCTGCCGGTTAAGAGTCTTCAGAAGCCAAGAAGTTAAAGAAGCGGAGGTCCGATCAGCTCGATTAACTAGATAGCATTAATTATATCTCTAATACTTCTGTTAGCAAGAGCGGCGAGAGTATACGACCTAAGAAGCAACGAAGGTTACCTACTTTCCGGAGAACCACGCCTTCTAACTCTCCCACTCTTGGCCTTAACAACGATAACGGTATTAAGGAGCGAGCGGTCTCTACTGCGCGGCCCACCAGCCCCTCCCTCCGGCACTATACGTCTCCTCGCGATACTGGACCACCAGAAGATGGGGCTAATAATAGTTGTAATTATATTCTAGACGATCTTGTCAACAGCTTAGTTAAAGAAAGCGATAATAACAAGGACGGCGAGAACGTTATGGACGAAGGCAAGGCCGAGAACTACAGTGACGGAAGTAATAACAGTGACGATACGGGTGATGACGACTCTGGGGACAGTGACAGCAGCGGTAGCGACGAGGGTAATAAGGCCCGCGGGTGTATAGGGCAACGAGGATTGCCAACCCTTATTAATAGTCAATTAAAGACAAAGCGTACTGCGAAGCCTTATCTCTAGCAGTCTCAGCATTCCTATTCAGTTTCGTCCACGTACGCGTCCGAACGGAACACTGCGCTTACTAGCAATTATCGCAAGCGAGTTGCATCCCCTATATATAATCGCCTCCGTACCCGAAAACCGCTCCTAATCCTAGTCTCTAGCTCCAATTCTAACAAAGCAATACTAGAAGCAGCCTTAAATGCTAATACGGAAGAATTTTTAATCCGAGCAGTTTTTAGGCGCTAGGAAGACGGGTCATACACACTAGACATCCTTCCTCAACGATTCCGCTTACAGGACAATATAATTAAGCAGCCCTAAGAGCTAAAGCCCTAAGAATTAAAGCCCCAAGAGCCAAAGTCTAGAGTAAAATTTACGAAAGATGAAGACGCGCTGCTTACTAAGTTAAAGGAGGAACAGAATCTTTTATGGGAATAGATTAAAGACCGCTTTCCAAAAAGAAGTCTTGGATCACTACAGGCGCATTACTATTCGAAATTAAAGGCCCGGCCTGCTATGCAGAAGAAAAGGGGCCGGCCTGCTAGGTGGAAGAGATAGCAATGACCATAGCCCTTCCTTTTTTAGCTTAAATGTTCTATTTCTGGCCTAGTTCTATTTCTAGTTTAATCTATTTTATAGCGGATTTCTTATAAAGTCTTGTGATTTCCTGTTTAAGAAACTTAGCCTCTATAAACTATATATAATAAACTAGTAGACTAGCGGGCAGGAAGTTAAAATTTAGTACTAGGAAGAGGTAATATAAGGCTATGCTAGCATAGCCAGAGGCCTGCCAATGATACTATTCTATATAATCGTCCTATACGTGACATTAAAACCTAACTAAGACAAGTACAAAATCTCTAATAATTACAACCACTATAAACTTACACCCGCCTTTAAGTAACACATTCTTAGTCCTGCCTATATGGCGCTGCTTGCTTCTATTTTATTGCTTTATAGGGAAACATATCTATATAATACTGCGCGTATAACTATCGCGTTCTTCCGGGTAACCATCTTAAGATATCCCGCCATTCTATGCCTCCCTTACGCAGGCTTATAAGGAGTATCTCTTCGTCAGCTGTCCATTATTCCACCGCTTTGGGCCTTAGACTGTTATATTAGTGCTTGCATTACTATAGTGTTTTATATAGAAAATGCTTTACGATTTCCTTCTATGGCTTTTTTTTTTATATAGGGTTAAGAGGAGAGCCTTATCCTTCTCTAGCCACTTATCCTGCTTCTTAGGAGCGGTTGGGTTTTAAAGGGTTTTATTTACAACTACAATCTTTATAACGTATTAGTAAGAGAAAGGACAAGACTATAGACTTATTTAAAATGGGAACTGACTGGTAATAGCTGCCAAACCTCTATTAAACGCAAGTCTAGTATGCCGGGTTTTTTGCTATTCTATTAAGACCTAAGATATAAGTAAGATTAGGAGAATAAGCATAAGACGTATATATCTAGCTCCTAAATATAAGCTGGCGAATATAGCACCTATCTAGTAATATGCATGTATTGGTAACTAAGCGACCTTAAATAGCATGCAATTAAATATTCTTTATCTGTCCATTCTTTACGTGCTCTAGCGGTAAGAAAAATTTGGTTATATTTATTCTAACAAGCCCATACGCTTCTTTTAAGGTTAGAAGTAACCCTATCCCAACTATTACCGCCCTTAAAAGTTATATTTATTAATTGTAATCGGTCTCCGACAGTCCAATTCGCCTAATTATTCGCTGGATGATGCGTAAAAGGCTTTCTATTAGCTACTAGTAATAGGTGTGGTTTCTAGATAGTTTAATATGGTAAGTTAATCAATATTGTTAATGCTAAACTAGAAGACGCCGAACTGGGTAATATTATTAGCGCTAAGCGGGTTAATACTAATAATAGTAGATCGCACTACTAGAGCAATTAATAGTTGAAATAGCCCTCTATCTGTGTAGAATTGTTAAGAGGGAAGAGGGGGGGTATTAGTTAGGGGTAGGGATATTTAATAGAACGCACCCTTTAACAGAGCACCACGCAGCTAATAAAGATAATAATGCCACTATTACGGGTTTCTTCTGCTGCACGCACTGTGATTTTAAGGGTTTTATGCGCATAGACGCAAATTTATATTATGGTGCAAATGGGCCCAAAGACGTGGGGACTTTAAATTTAATTATATACCGAAATCTTAACATCCTCTAATCTAGATACAAATAACTACTGTTAAGACTCTATACTAGGTAGACGCGGCCTCTAAAAGAGAACTCTCTCTACGCCTTTCTCCTTAATATACCACTCTAAGTTTTTAAGAATGTCTTACATTAGAGTCTGCAATTTAATTAGAATAGATACCGTAGGAGATATTAAACGTACCTAGAATATAATTGCGTCAGGGCAATCCTGCAAATATTCAAACAATAAAGCTAAACAGATAGTATCCCGTATTTAATGTCCTTTAGTTCTTTCCTAAAGAAGACAAAGAATCTCCTTTTTAGTCTTGGGGAAAAGATTAATTAAGTTAAAGGAGAGGTTACGCGCAGTTCTCCCATCTAGGTAAATATAAAGAATTTTATACCACATAGCCTCTGCCGGTTTAATGGGGCGCTAGTATCGCAGGCCTATAGAAAATTCCTTTAGATATACTTTTTGCTAGCCTTTTAGGCCTACAATAATTTGTTTATACGATAGAACAGTGCTTTAACACGAAGTGGTTAAGCTAGGATGCCTTTCTAATATTATTAAAGGCGCTCTTTCCAGATCCATACTAATAGGTTATAAGGTGCTGCATCTAGAATCTTAATCCCTGCTGTAGGCTGCGAAAGCTATAAGAGGCTGCTAAATATACCACTCTAAGACCAGTAGGATCCAGCAAATTGCGGCTTAAAAGGGCGAGCCAATTGTTTAAGAAGCAGCATCCATATTAGAGAGTAAAGTAGCCGTAAATAGCTAACAGAAACGGGACAGACCAGGGAATAGTTTAAGAGGAGCGGTAAAAATAGTGAATTTAGGGCAGTGACAAATAAGACCTATAGAAGAAAGCGACAAGGCAACCAGTACAGTAGACGGTAAAGGCAATTATACATCCCTAGCGTAATGGGGCGAAATTAGCTTTATATATTACTTATCCCTACCTTACACCCTTAAGATCCAAAGCATTTTTAGGTCTATTGAGGCGTTCTAGCCTATAATTCTTACAGGACGCATCGTCGCATTGTTAAAAAGAAAATTAACGAAAGCTTCTGGACTTTACGGCAGGTAAGCTATATCCAATTAGCTAGGGAGATAGCTGCATATTCTCACTTTAATTAGCTGTTTAGTTTTTTACCTTAGATCTTTAGAGGAGCATAAGTTGTAGTAGTGGGTTTAGAACAGAGTGGCGTCTTAGGGATAACGAGGCGAGGGGGCCAATATACGCCAAGCTAATATTACAGGGGGGTTTCGTTGCAATTGTAATAAAACCCCCCTGTACCGTTTCCTTCTCCTACTCTTACGCCTAGCTGCCTTTTTTTATCAGGTCAAACAACCTGATAGGCTTGTAATACTTATGTCTTAGCAGCAGGGTAATAAGACGCTTATTAGCGCTATGGTAATTCTATTCCATGGTTCTTTCTTACCTAAGGCTAATTATTCTTCGCTATAGGAGGAAGAAGCAGTCCTTCCTAATACGTTCTTACAGCTAGCTCGCACCGTTAATTCTTGTTCTTCTATAGGTTTACCTTCTAATACTCCTTTCCTAAGGTGTTACTTATGCGTAATAGTTATTGTCAGATAAGCTTAAGCGGGTTATATAATACCTACGCTCTATTAGCGAAACTAAAGGAATCAAAGTTCTTAATAGAGTAGTAGAGAATTTCCTAGAAGCTTTCTCTATCAGATATACCAATCAAACAGAGGCGCTTAGCTTAAGTAATACTTTGGCAATTTTGGGGGTTTGGAAAACTCTAGCAATTTTAACAGCCCTAAAAGCTCTAGCAGCTTTAGCGACTCCGATAACTCTAGAGACTTAGAAAGGTCTACATAACTTCTTTTTATTATTCCTAGTTTCTAAGGAAATCCTACTTCCTAATAGACGCCCTACCCCGCTTCGCGGAGGAAACTTGGTCTATAAAGGAGCGGAAACCCCGCTTTATAAAGGTAGAGAAGCAAAACCGGAGACCTTACCACAAATAGCCATGCAGCGACTTGTTACTGTTAGCGTAAAAATTCTATCCCTAAACCCAAATGACTTAGATATGTTTCGTTCACTCTATAATCTAGCTAAGGGCGGATTAACCAAAGCCCTATAGGAACCATATACCGGACCAGTAGGAGACGACAATAAGCTTATAATTTGTAACCTAGCTAATGTTCTTAAGAATAATAAAAATCTAGTTAGCCGTAGGTTAATAAGGTCTATCATATCTAAGAGGATAGATATTATAGTAAAGCAATTAAAGGAGGTAAAACAGAAGCTTGAAAATAGTGAAAGCCTTAGGAGTATAGCAAGGAAGTCAGTCTATCCTTTAGGAGGAGAAGTATTGAAATATAACAATATTACTGGCTAGAAATGGAATCTTTTTAAACCTAGGGTGCGCATTAGTCTCGGCAATATAGACTATAGCACAATATTAGTTCTTCCTTAGGCCTTTACTATATTAGTAATTAACTCTTAATAGTATCAAGAGGCATATAACCTTGGGAGAATTTTTCGTCTTAAATGCTTAGTTATAGACCCAACCGCAATACCTGGAATGGATAGAGTTGGCTTCTTTAGAGAAGTAACTAAAGGATGCATATCTCGGTTACGCTAATACTAACTTAATAAGTTAACCCGAAGCTTAGAACGCCCCTTAGAGCTCTAGTAAAGTAAAAAGGCCAGCGGAAATTAAGTACTCCTAAAAAAAGCGCCCCAGATTAGACAGTTCCTCGCCACCTAGTATAGAGAAGGAAAGTACGCCTGTTGAAATCTCTTAGGATTATCCTGACGTATATCAAAATCTTCCGTTACTTCCCCCTAGGCTCCTTTAGTGTCATCCCGATGTGTATTAAGAGCTATTATTAATTTCCCCTAAGTTCCCTTAGGACGATCTTAATATATATCTAGACCTTCCGCTAATCCATTTTAAGGACCATCTTAATATTTATCAGGACCTTCCTAAGTTCTTTAACCCTCTTAATATATATTAGGACCTTCCGCCAATCCAATCCAAGTTCGTTTAGGACTATCTTAATATACACCTAGGCCCTCCACAAATTCCCACCTGTATAAACGGCACGGTAATAAACAATACAGTTAATTGCTACGCTACGGTCCCCCATGTATAGTATAACAGCCATTATAGCCCGCAAGATCTATTATATTCTACTGTTCTTAATAGGGGACCTCCTATATATTTAGAATACCAATCCAACCCTTAAACTATAACGGCTACTACGAGGCAGTAACTTTGCGAACCTATACAGATATATAAGCGGTTCCACCTCTATGCCCTTTAAAAATCTGTGGCGTGTTATATAAAGCACCCAATATCTCACCACTCTTTAGCTAAAAGGATTTGTAGTCTGCCAAAACCTTAAATTTTGGTAGTCTATTACTTAAACCCAACGGCCCAACGGCTAATATCACTACAGCCTTATTTGCACTCTGTGCGGGCATATATAGACGGGGAGTCTGTAGATTATTATATTGTACTAGAGTTAACTTTTTAAGTAAAACGGCGTTGGGGGTTATGGTTAGGATTATTATAGCGATAGTTCTAGCTTTTTAGTTTATATTTATTAGTATACTATTATACCTCTTCTAGCATTAGTACTAACCTCTAAGTATAGATTAATATATTTGTCTATTGTAGTTACGGCGGGTATAATGTGGAAAGGTATATTGGATATCCTTAAAGAGGAATTCTCTTAGTTTTGTATCGCTATATAGGCTGTTAAATTATCTGCATCTTTACTGTTGATGCCAGAAGCTATCTGTGGCCTAGACATTGCTAAGTTAAAGGTATAAGTAGCGGACATAAGTAAATAAAAGCTATTTAGTAGGGCTGATTTCCGGTTAAGTAGGGCTTATATAACACCGCCCGTTCTTAAGAAACGTTATCGCACTAATATGCGCCTAAGCATCAATACACCTTACGGAAGAGATGCAGGCAACTTATAGAAATTTTCTTAATATTTACAGGTAAAGGGAATGTGCCATAGACTATATATAAATATATATCCTCTGGTCCTATATAAAGAGGCCACTGGACCTCCACTCCTATTATTATCACTTTAACCTCACCTAGCGCTTTTACCCCCCAAGAATAATATTGCGATAAAGCTGCCGGAAATTATGAAGGACAATTTAATTTTTAGACTAGATTGTCCTTCTATTTCTCCTTAAGATTTCCTGTGGGGCTTTTATAAACCTGATACTAATTATAACGGTATTAAGGTAAAAGATACCATATACCCTTTATATTAGTCTAATAGTTCTATAGGTTAAAGATATTTTTGCCCTCTGCTATACACGGCAGTGCTAGTACTATAGCTCGCACCTATATTATGGCGAATATATCTTTTTAGGGATATTTAATTCTAATAGTTTGGTAGTCAAACGCACGGTATTCTCAGGTGATCTTGTACTTATAAAAGGCGGGCCAGAAATAATTAAACAGGTGGAACGTGAGGTAGAGGATAGGAATGATTGGCTTTAGATAAAAAATGCCCCTTCTTCTTAAAAATTCTTTGAATGGGTCTCTGTTAATGACGAACTTAAGCAAGCTAAGGTAAATATTATAAATAATATAGATTTTTATAAGTTAACAGTTTTATAGGTCTTAGACATAATTGGTTTCCGCCCTACTTTAAGTGTTTCCCCCCTATATGGGAGACGGTTTACCCTACTTGGGATTTTTCTTTTAAACGGGTCGCAGAAGCTAGGCAAAATGCTATTAAATACAGTTAAAAAGATAGAAAACGGAGAGGAAGTTATGGAACAGGTAAAGCGTGAGCTGCAGCGTTATAAGGACGAAGACTTAGCCAATGCAGGAGCTACCTTTGCAAGGAGGATATCTCTCCGTCAATTTTACTCCTGTGACAACAAAGCCTATGCGGTAGGCTATAGCGCGGGCAAATCGCTTGTAGATCTAGGAACAGGAGAACGGAAGCTACAGGACATTAGTTCCCAGTTCGATAAAGCGTCGAGAATTCGCGTCGTTTAGAGCTTTAATAACCTTGTTTTGAAGTTTGTCGCGATATACAGTGCCCGAAATTCCCCAGCCGATAAGATTCTTACAGCTGCAGCCAGGGGGTAGTACTACGATGAGGTCCATAAGTGTTGAAGTAGTAATTAATATTGAATATATAAGGGCTTCAAAGGGGCGGCAAAATCTATTATTCACCCTAGATTTTAGACGCTATTCTTGGACGAGATTAGTCCTTATAGCAGATGCACTAACCCTGTAGCCGCTGCCACCTCACAGAAAAACGGGGGGAGGAGTAGAAGGTCGGCGATTTAGCGCGTCGGAATGGGTAGGGGTTATATTCAGGATTGGCACCACGACTAGTCTACCGGACTGGTTAAAGCCGGTAATTCTATTCTAGCTGCGGGAGAACAGGTTATTTATTATAACTTATATAAGTTTTCACTGGGCTTTAAATATTATCCTTAGAACCCAATTCTGGGACCTATTACGGCGTTGGTAGAAAACGGTGGATCTTGGCAGACGTGGATTATGGTAGATGCAAGTCACGTAACTCAAGGACCGCATAAAATATCAAGCGGCGCTGCTATTCTTCTCCTTCCTTTCTCTAGCTTTAGATCCTCGTTTATAGACAATCCAATTATATAGGCTTGCGCGTCCTTCTTCCCGTGCTCGTGCCTCGATTAACTAAGTTGCTAACATTATTTAAAGCTCGTCACTACTCTTCTTTCCTAAGAAGGAACTTAAAAATATCTATAAACTACAAATAGGACAAGGACACAGAAAAGGACCTAAAGGACACTAATAGAATAGAATAGGACCCTAAGGACAGGACAGAACTAAAAGAACACAAATAGAACGCGAAACCTGAGAATAGGACACATATAGACCAAAACCCCTAGAAAATAAACAAACACCGGAAATTACCTAATACCCCTACCGCCATGCCAAGAAATACAGCAGCTGGCAAAGCCGTTATAGGACCCGCAAATACCTCTAATAGTAAAACAGTTGCCGTCTCGACCCCCTAGGAAGAACTTGTAGTAGCTAATACCAAAATTAAACGGCTTTAAGAGCTGCTTAAAACTAGAGACACCTCTACACCTAGCAAGGAGTTATTAGACACCCACAGACTTGCTATAGTCCTTAAGGCCCTAGCCTAATATATAGTATCAGCATTGTCGCGGTCCACAAAGGTCGCGGACCCCCCATTACTTACGGACGGAACTAACCCTATGTTTAACAATTGGAAGCTTTAACTGCAAGACAAGCTTAAAGTCAATACAGACCACTTCCCTACTGCTTAAGCTAAAATGGCCTACGTCTTCGGCCGTACCGGTGGGGACGCACAGACGCATTTACGTCCGCGATATGCCTAGGACTTAGCAGACCCCTTCCTCTCTAGAGAAGAGATAATTAACTACCTATCTTCTATTTATAAGGACCCCTTTAAGATACAGAACGCCCGCCTTGATTATAAAGCCCTTAATATAAAAACGATAGAGACCTTTTTAGCCTTCTAGACCCGCTTTCTATACCTAGCTAGCTAAGCCCAAATTCCCTATAAAGACCTAATACCAGACCTCTTTAACAAGCTTACCCTAGACCTATAGCGCGCCGTACTACCAGTTTTTACTACTATATAGACGCTAAAGGTACTTATGGACCACTGCCTAGCTATTAATTAAGGCCTCCGTTAAATTAAGGCACGAGCTAAGCGGTATAAAGCCAGAAACTCTTCAAACCAGACTATAAGCGCTATAAGAACGGCCTATAGTACTCTAGCACAATCGGCAACTCCTATAGCACCAGCCGTATAGCCCGCCATCAATTCAGCAGCTAGCTGCGCAGCTAGCCCTACCGCAGGTCTGGCGCATGCTTGGCCTACATATAGCAACCCCTACAGATAGGCCCTTAGTAATTAAGGGGCTTGCTTTTTATATAGCTAGAAGGACCACTTTGCCAAGGACTGCCCAACAAAGGCAAAAACAGACGAGGTTCTGTTAATATAGAAGGACAGCACAGAGTTAGAAAAAGAGGAACCTTAAAAAAAGACTCCTCTCTAGGGTTAAAAGGGATTAATATATTACATGTTAATCTAGGTCAGCTAGTTAATAGAAGAAGCTACACTATCCCTTATACTTTATTTTGTAATGGATATCAAGTTTTAACCTCTGCTTTAGCTAACTCTGGAGCAAATGCCTTTGCCTTAATAGACACTTAGTGCGCCATAAAGCTGGCCGAATTTTTAAATGCGCCCCTTAAGGAACTGCCTAAACCAGTTCCTATTCGCGGGTATAACGGAAGAATAGGGCCACTTATTATAACTATCTTACGGATCTACCTCTATATTGACGGACAAAGGCAGTATAACGTCTCCTTTCTTATTACGGACCTGGGAAGCCATAATATAATCTTAGGAAGAAAATGGCTAGCCTATTTAGGCTTACAGCTTGACGTATAGAATAGACAGCTTCTTTGGCCCAAATCCCTACCCCTAACCCCTTCCTTTATAAAAGAAATCAGTATTATAATAGAGAACCTTATACGGCCCTAGATTAATACCATCTACTAAGCTAATGCTATGCGTAGAGACCAGGCCTTTAAGAAGGACATATAGCTTAATCCGCAACGGATTTATATACTACACCGCCCCTAGACTATCTATATTATGCCACCTACACTAGAGACCTAGGAAATTAGTAGTAACCTAGCTAAGTCCCCTATAGAGAACTTAGGCCCTACGTAGCTATAAAGGAAGGCTAGGAATACTAGACGCCATACTAAACTAATAGACTGGAAGGACAACTTATAGAAAATGGAACATAAGCTAAAGAAGACTATAAACCCTATACCGCAAAATACGGCCTAATAAAAGTCTGTAAAGAAACCTATAGACCTTCCCCTAGTTAATATCTACTATATCAGTGCTATAGGATTCTATTGGAACTTAGTCCAACCTAATACTATTACCTTTACCACCAGCTTATATGAAATTAATTAAATAATTAAAGAAAAGGAAAGCGAGCTTAGCGGATAAAAAGGCAAGCTTATAGATAAGGAGCTAGTAGAACAGAAACTACCCTATTAATACTAGAAATTTAAGGATGTATTCTTAAAGGTAGTATCTAATATGCTTCTGCCTTACTAACCGTACAACTATAAGATCGAGATCGAGCTAGATAAAGAAAACACCCTTAGCTATAGCCCCCTTTGTCAGCAATCTACTGCTAAATTATAGGCTATAAAGCAATATCTTATTAAGAACCTAGATAAGGGCTTTATTAAGCCTAGCAGTTAAGTCCCTTTCGCCTCACCAATTCTCTTTGTTAAAAAGCTAAACGGAGGACTTTGTTTTTGTATTAACTACTATAAGCTAAATAATATAACCCGCAAGGACCGCTATCTACTACCCCTACTTAATAAGACACTGGCCTAAATAAGTAGAGCTAAAGTTTTTATAAAGCTTAATATCCGCCAGGCCTTTTACTAAATTAGAATAGACCCTAGATCCGTAAATCTTACTACATTTTAAACCCGTTACGGAATGTATAAATGCAAGGTATTTCCTTTTGGACTAACTAATGGACCAGCTACATACCAGCGGTACATAAATAATGTACTCTTTAACTACCTTAATGACTTCTATACGGCCTATCTAGATAATATTATGATTTACTCTAAAAATAAGCTAGAACACAAGAAGCATGTCTATAAAGTCCTATAACGGCTCCGCGAGGCTGGTCTCCAGGCCAATATTAAGAAGTTAGAATTTAGTGTTAAGCGTATAAAGTACCTAGGGTTTATTATTAGTATAGATAGAATTAAGGCCAACCTAGAGAAAACGGCCGTAATTAACTAGTGGACACCCCCACGGACCGTAAAGGGGGTATAATTATTTTTAGGTTTCTGTAACTTTTACTAACGTTTTATTAAGAACTACAGTAGGATCGCCCGGCCTCTTAACCGCCTTACTAGGAAAGACCAGCCCTTCCACTTTAACGCCATATATATACAGGCCTTTAATAAGCTTAAAAAACGGCTGGTATCGGCTCCTCTACTCGCCTACTTTAACCTAGAACGGCCCTTGATACTAGAAACGGATGCCTTAGACAGCGTAATAGCTGGTGTTTTTTCCTAGAAGTAACTGGACGGAGAATAGCACCCCATTGCATACTATTTAAAGACTATAATAGATGCTAAGCTAAACTACCATATCTATAATAAAGAAATGCTGGCTATTATCTCTAGCTTTTAGCACTAGTGTACGCAGCTAGAGGGGACCCCTAAGCCTATTAAGGTAGTTTTAGATTATAAGGCCCTAGAATACTTTATAATAACTAAGGCTCTTATAGCCTAATAGGCACGCTAGGCGGATATCCTATCTTAGTTTAACTTCTTAATTATATACAGACCAGGCGCTATAAACCATGCGGATGCTCTTATAAGGCGTAAACAGGACCTAGGTAACTAGATGGCTATAAAGATCTTATTACGGACCCAGACACTACTATAACCAGAGCACCTTGACCCCTAGATATAGGCAGAACTAAGTATAGACTCCTTAGGCGCTGAGATATATCCTATTAACCCCTTAGGATTTGACCTTATTAACAAATTGCTGTAGATAAACCGTACAACCTCTTCTCTATAGGAGTACTGTGAGAAGGTAAAGAACGTTACTAGCCCCTAGTCCCTTAAAAACGGATTACTCAAGTATTAGGAACGGCTAATAGTAGTAAAGGAACAGAACTTATGGACTTAGCTTATTACTAAAGCATATGCCTAGGTCTCTACGGCCTACCCTAGAAAGAATAAGACCCGCAAAATTATTGGTAACTAATATTACTGGCCCAGAATGGTTACGGACATTGACCGTTATATACGGAACTGCAACGACTACCATAGGTCTATAATTCCGCGAGACAAGACCCTAGGACTATTAAAGCCACTCCCGATACTAGAACGCCCCTAGCAGCATATCTCTATAGACTTTTATAAGCTGCCTACAGACCGTGACGGATATAATATAGTAATAATCCTAGTTAACTGTTTTAGCAAGCGCCTGTTCTTAATCCCCTATTATAAGGATATTAATGCTAAGGAGGTAGCCTAACTATATATCTATTATGTCTACCAAATTTACGGACTATTAGATACTATTATATCTAACTACAGGCCGCAGTTTATATTAGCCTTCTAGAATAAGTTTACTTAGATCCTTAGCATTAAGCTAAAGCTTTCTACAGCATACTACCTCCAAATAGACGGTTAGACGGAGATTGTAAATTAATACCTGGACTAGAGACTCCGGCCCTTTATTAACTACTTTTAGGATAACTAGGGCGAACTACTACCCCTAATAGACTACGCCCAGGCAACCCTACCCTATAACTCTACGGGGTTTGCACCTATCTAGTTAGAAATAGGATATTTACCCTATACTAGCTTTAACTAGAATAGACTAGAAGGCCCACAGACCATACGCGAAAAACTATCTTATAAGGAAGCCTAGCAATACGCCAAACGCCTAAAAGAAGCCTGGATGGTAGCCCATAAGAACCTAGAAAAGGCCTAGAAATTAATAGAACAGCAGGCAAATAAGTATAGGCGCGAGCCTGACTTTATAGTGGATAATAGGGTCTGGGTTATAACAAAGAACTAAAAGATAGAACGGCCTAGCCGCAAGCTAGACTATAAAATAGCAGGACTATATAAGATCCTTAATAAAAAAGGCAACTTGTATAAGGTTAAGCTGCTAGACTTAATTAAGGTTTACCCTATCTTTTCGCCGGATAAGCTACGGAAGGCTGCAAATAACCTACTACCTAGATAAAAGAATGAGCCTCCCCTGCCAATTTAAGTTAATAGCGACGACGAATGGGAAGTTAATAAAATACTAGCCTATAAACTAGTACAAGGAACGCTACAATACTATATCTAATAGAAAGGCTACGATCTAGACCTAACCTAGTACTCTGCCTGGAACTTTATAGGCTGCCCCTAGAAGCTTAAAGAATTCTATAATTAATACCCTAACGAACCCGGACCCCCGAAGTACCTTAACAAGTAGATAGAGTGCTAGTATAGCGAAGACGATAGGCTGCCTATTAAGCATAAAGACAAGAATACCCCATGGACATAATACGGACATACAAAGCCTGAGGGCAGGCTTTTTCGGAGGGGGGGGTAATGTTACGGCGCTGGTGGAAAACGGTGGATCTTAGTAGACGTGGATTATAGTAGACGCGAGTCACGTGACTTGAGGACCGCATAAAATATCGAGCGGCGCTGCTATTCTTCTCCTTCCTTTCTCTAACTTTGGATCCTCGTTTATAGACAATCTAATCGTATAGGCTTGCGCGTCCTTCTTCCCGTGCTCGTGCCTCGATTGACTAAGTTGCTAACAGGACCCTCTATTTTTAGCTAACCATAGTTAGGGGATCCTGGTCACGTCTGGAGAACAGCCACGTGGAGGGCAGCCACTTCTAGAGAATAGCCACTGGAGAACAGCTAACAGCCACGTCTGGAGAATAGCCATATCTGGAGAACAGTTACGTCTAGAGAGCAAGAACGCCACGTCTGACAGCTATATCTGGAATAGCCATGTCTAAAGTTTGTGAAGCGCCTTTAAAGGCAAGTATAAAATCTATAATCTAATATAATTAAGATAGTAGAGGTTTCGTATAGAACATAATTAGCGATTTAAAACGCCTATAGATAAAACCTTTATAGCATCTAAAGCTACTTTAGCACTCTCTTTTATAGTTAAGCTCTGTCAAGAAGTAAGTGTGAGGTCAAACCCATTGACTAGTCAAACCTAACGACTAGTCTGCTGCAAATAATAGGGCATAGCGCCAAGCAGGCTATTCCACTATGGGTTTAGTTGGTAAGCATCCTAAGAGGATATTTCCCCTCCAGATGCCCTGGCTAAGAGCTTAAATGCTATTAGATATTTTTCTAGAAATAACAGGGCTATATAATAGGAAAGGCCACTAGAAATAAATTACTCTTAGGGTAATGCTCCTAGGCCATAAGTTGCTCCTAGGCGCTGCGGCCGCACACTTTCTGTAAGCAGCATATTTCTTTAGCCGTATAATTTTCGCAGGCTGCCATTACTAGCACTTAGCTCCTAGTTATCTAGGTAGAGCTTCTAGGAGGGCTTAATGTCTAAGAGATTTGATCTTGGGAGGGCTTTTAGTCCAAAAGGGCCGATCCTAGAAAGGATACAATCCTAAGAGAAATAATTATTCCATTATAGGGTGCTATGGAACTCCTAAGAATATATTCCCTAGGAACCTAAGGCTCCTAAAAGACTAATTCTCCTAGGAGCCTTAGGTTCCTAAGAGCTTAATCCTAGGTCTAGGACTACTAGGAGACTATTACTGGGACTTAGCTACTTAGACTTAGAGGCTCTTTAGAGAATTAATCCTAGGAGCCTAAGGCTTCTAGGAGACTAAAAATAGAGCACCTAATTTTATCGCAAGGTTAAAAACATTCTAATTAGGACCCTCTTAGAGACCACCAAAAATAACCACCATTAAAAATCACACCCCCCCTAAAATCAAACCCTCTTCTTTACCGCTCTCTTCTCCCAGCCCTTACTACGTGTAAGCTTAGATCAACTACGGAGAACCTTATAAACCGCCTACTCCTAGCATAAATATAACGCCAATCGACCCTTAGACGCCCGCGTCGATACCAGTAAATATATCCGCAAAGCGGATATCGAGGCCTCCCATTAAGTGCGAATTGGAATCGTCTACCTTCGTAGATCCTAGACCCTTTGGAAAGGGTGCATCTATACACCCTTAGCTACTGATATAAGCAGCCGCGTAGGAGGGCTAACGTATTCCACCAGTTATCCGGCAATACCAGTTATCCGGCAGCCCCAAAAACCACCAAAAATTAGAAAAAATGCACCTTAATATCTCGACAACGGCTTCATAATAAATTCTGAAATTTTAGAATTAGCCTTTTATACCTATATTAAGGCTTTTAATAAAGTTCTAGTGTAATAAGCCTGGCTATTATTAAGATATTAGGTTTTGGCCCCTAATTTTAAGCTAAATTGCGATATTTTAAAAGCTACTTAATAGATTAGTAGTAAGATCTTTAATTAACGTCTAATACGGATCCTATCTAGGCCCACGCAGACACTTGCCGTCGCAGGGAGGAAAACTTGTAAATTAAGAGGAAGAAAACCCTGCTATATAGGGGACGGAAAAACCCTATAAGCTACCTTAGTAGGATGAAAAACCCCTAATTTGCCATGTTTGTCTATAGCAGCGGCCCTGCGGGCCTACAGCTATGTCCTGTCCTCTTTAAATGTTTAAACTCTATGGGAACCACTGCTTCCTTCTCTAGTTTATCTAAAGCTAGGGTTCACTACGTCCTAGCTAGGCCTTGCTAATTAATTACTATATACTATGTGCTTTGTATTCCATATCTTAACTATCCCCTATATGCTATCTCCTATAGACTATTACTATATACGCCATGCCTCCCCCCCCCTAGAGCTATTAAAGGCGTAAGAGGAATTCATCCGTCCTAACTACCATAATATTAACAGTGGGATATATTGTGTTGTGTTTTGGGTATCTTTTATACCTAGGCCCCAGCTAGGCCCTTTCTAAGGGTTACCACTCCTTAAAAGGAGATAAGGAGAACCGTAGGTCGCAATCCAGGCTGCTAGGTATTTAGTAGTTGACGGCAAGTAACCGCATGCTCCGTGGGCGATCGCCCTAGGGGTTAAGAGGGGCCGTATATTTACTCGTTTGTTCGCAGTCGCCGTTCGTTAATATAAGGTTGTTAATGCTTTCAATTAGGGGTTGGGGGATGTTATCAAATACTACGCATCCATATTAGATCGTACAGGTGCCTTAATAGAGCAGTGTAGAAGTAGCTGTTATCGTAAAGGGGTACCATTAGTAGTGGTTTTTAAGATCTCACCATCCTATATAAAAACTTTTTACCACCGCCCACAACGCTCGCAACCACCACTATGAAGTCATATCGCACGCTATGTGACGTCTCTGCGTTGGCTCTAAGTCTGAACTTTAAAGACCTAGGTTTATAGCCATCACCATATATAGGTGCAGAGTCCGTTTTCGACGGCCTACTTAATAGATTATTTTTTAAATCTAATAAGAGGTTTAAAATAGGGTTAAAAGGCTAATTCTAAAATTTTAGAATTTATTAAGGTGCATTTTTTCTAATTTTTAGTGGTTTATAGGGCTGCTAGATGACTGGTGTTGCCAGATAACTAGTGGAATACGTTAACTAGTTATAACGTATTCTACCATCAAGCTACGCACCCTACCGAGCTGCGCATCCCAAAAACCACCAAAAATTAGAAAACCGTAAATGGTTAGCGCCACACGGTCCTCGCAGTTCTTAGCAAGCCTTATAAAACTTTATACTGTACTTCTACACAATCTCTTCCAGGACCCTACATTAGTCGTCAGCCCAAAGTGCGAAAATCTGCCATAGTATGCACAAAAACCGGAGTCCGATTCGCAAGCAATTGTAGTCTCTTTTAGACAAGGTGGTTCCTTTAGGACTTATAGCTGGTTCGGCTATACTAGCCCTCCTAACAGGGGGCATAGACCAATACGCAGCTATATAGCGTTACATCATCACTCTACTCCGCTCCACTTTACTTCACTTTATATACCTACCTGCTTTACCTCACTTTATCTACCTCACTTCACTTTACTTACTTTTCTTCTCCCTACCATTTAAGCCTTTTTATAGATGGCTCCATAGCTCCTACCCCTGCGCTTATAGACCACATCAGCCTTATCGCTATGCTTAACAACGGGATTTGGAGGGTTTTAAGTAGATTCTCCCCCCTAGAAGATCTTAAGGAAAACAGGCTATTAAAGGCAGTAGCCGTTATTAGGGAGGACCCGGACATAATTATTAGCAATAATTACCGTAAAAAAGCCAGAACAATCCTTATTAAGCTCTTATCTATTTCCCTTAAAGTCTTCTTCCTATACGCTATCAGCACCACCCTGGATGCGCTTAGCAAACTATACTGGAACCTACGCGGCAAATAGGCACGTGCTATAACTACTAATATCTACGCCAATGCTGTCTCTAATTAGTGGCGCACCGTGGCCAAGCCAGAGGGCCTGGCTTAGGCGATTAAGCACTACGCCACTCGGCTCCCTGCACCGCTAGACCAGCCAGAGAGCCTAGACCAGGAGATAAAACGCCACGACAATCTACCCCATAGGGCGATGCCGCAGGGAGGGGTGTCTCTAACAATGCCCCTACACAACCTACTGGATTTTTTAAAGGACAAATACATAGACACACTAGTGCAGATTAACTGCCCATTTAACAAGTACTCTCCACCCTCTATTAAGTTTAGACCGGCAGAATGGGGCATAAGGATGGAGTTCGGCCTAGGCATTGCAAAGGCGGTTATAGAGCACGGCATACAGAGGGAGGCCACCTATCCCTTAACCCACTAAGGTGCAATGCCAAGCTACACTGTGCGCCAACACTAAGAACAAGATAGGGCTATTCTGTATATAAGATTCCGTTCTGTATAACAGGGCCCTATTAGGAGGAACACCTGGCAAAGCTCAACTTTAAGGACTAGCCTACAAATATATATATACATAGAAATCATGGATTTGATAACCTTACGTCGCTATAATTCTTATCATAGTGGCCAAGAGTTAGGTCAAACGAGAGCCTCTAATTGGCTAATCCTTATTAATAAGTAAGAGCCAGAGTCAGCGGGTTAAGGGATATTTAGCCAGCGGAACAAAGCTAGTAGTATGTTTTATTACATTAATATAAGACAATACGTCGGCCTGCCCAGTGTTATGCACCAGTTGCCAGCGTCCACAATGAGGAGGAAATGCTTATCCTTAAAATACCGCCCCGTCTCCACGTTTTCCGTTTTAACATTACTGTACATCTTGCCGCCTACCCACACCGCGCCGTTCTCGCTGTATACCCTAACCACTACGCCGCAGAGCTTCCGCCCCTGCGGCAGGCCCTTTTAAAGAGAGGAAAACTAACCCGTCTCAACCTCCCAGTCTCCAAGCATTATAAGGTTAGTAGACGGGAACTAGCGTACCAATTATTAGTGCTCTTACAAGGGGGAGGGGTGTATAGGGAATAGGGGTTTAAGATAAGACTTACCTTGTCTTAGATCAGCTGCTAAAGCGCTATATTATCCCACGCAACGTTATTCGCGACTAACGTCTTTCTATCTATACTAGGACGTAGAAGTGAACCTTATTAATAGAGTCTTAATAGCCGTTGCTGCAGGTCTATGGCCCCGAAGTAACTTAGTTAGTTAGTAGTATTTTACACATAGAGGTAAACCCCAAAGCGACTACAATCTCGCAAAGATTGGAAGTTTTGGACACGGTTTTACTAGCAAAACCAACACTTTTTAAGAAGTCCTAACGGAAAGGCAACCACTTATATGGCTACCTATAGTAAACTTTTGCTCTGCTAAGCAGGGCGATATATATGCTAAACAGGCGCGATGCCAAAGGTGTAATTAGGTCAGTTAGGCAAAGTGAAGTAGAGTAGAGTAGAGTAGAGTATATACAGGAGAAGAAAAGTAGTAGCATAGAGGGGAGGCCGTACTACAGGGGACAGAAGAAGTAAAGTGAAGTGCAAGTATATAAAGTAAAGTAAAGTAGAGCAAAAGTAAAGTAAGGTAGGGACCTATATTATTAACAAATCAGTAATGTCTGGCTTTAGCCTTATACATTCTAGCTATAATAATAGGCTAAGAAGCCAGCTAGCAAAGGCCCTAAAGATTTAAAGATTCTTCTCTACTAGGTAGATCCTAAATTGTTAAGCTTAGACCCTACCTTTTATAGTACCTAGGGTAGGGCATGTCCCTAGCATTAGCTTACCTTACTTTAATAGAAGGTAAGACGACCGCAATATACCAAAGATGCTATATATAGATGTTCCATATCTTATACCTACCAGAGAAAGCAAAATTAAATAGTTACAGTCTAGCTGTCTCTATATTATAGAACCGCCAGGAAGGGGTTTTATAATTAGCAGTTATATTTAAAAAGGTATACATTTCCCATAGCATTCTAAAGCTTATATCCCTTATTGGAGTCTACTATAAGCACCCTATCTGTTATCAAATGTTAGACTGCGCCTTTACGTCCCTTATACCCGCGAATGCCCTCGCTAGGCTAGCATTTAGCAACGTCTATAACGCCCTTATATCTTAGCACCAGAACAACTAGGTAGATAGCACTTAAGCCGCCCTCTACCGTATGCTTATTAAGCCCGAGCAAATATATAATAATAAAATAGTTCGCCTTTAACGCGAGATAGAACGCACTAAGTATAATACTAATAGTAAAGCAAGCGAAACCCTTATAGAGCTAGATACCAACACTAAGAAGCAGCTTTAAAAGCTTAGTATAGTCTAGGTCGGCTATTATCTACTAGGGCTATAGTCTCCGCCAGCTATACCAGAGAGGGGATAGGCGGCGGAAAAGGGCCCTTTAGAAAATATACCTATTAACCTACTCCTCTGCACTAGGTCTTTTGCAAAGTTACATAATATTAACCTCTAGAACCCCTATACGCGGTTTAACTTCTTTCCTAAAAGTAAAGGCCTCTATATTATAGGCTGCTCTAGGTCTTTGTCGGCGCAGCTAATAGTTAATAGCGATATAGCCACGCGGCGGCCGTATCACTTAAACCAGTATAGTATAAAGATACTGCTTGATAAGCTTAAATACCACTTCCAGTAGACAGAATTCGCTGCTAAAGACAACTTTAAGGAAATGCGCAGACACTATATAGCTCGCACTCTCAGCGGGCCGGCGGCTGCTAATATTAATATTAAAATACCAACCCCACTCCCTAACAAGAGAATAATAGGTAGGTAAACACTAGAAGATACTCTAGGTGCGGGCGGTTATAGAAGAGTATTCTTCGCCTTAGATTAGTTAGCTAATATAGCCGCCATTAAAGTAGTAGAGCAAACTTCCTAAAATTGTTATAGTGTGGATAAAGAGATTAAGATACTTCAGGAAGTAACTAATCTTATATAGAAGTTAGACAACGGTAAGCAAATTCTGCGTATAGCAGAGGTAATCTACTCTAATAGTAAGGAGTTCTCCTCTAAGACGGCCTTTAATAATATTGCTATTGTCCTAAAGCCGATGACGCCCTAGACCTTCGGCGACTTGGTAAGAATTTAGAGTAAGGGGTAAGCCTCTTATATTCTTAAAATTATAGTTTAAGAGAACGCAGCTAACGTATAAGCTTAACAGAGGGTGCAAGGACATAATAATAGAGGTGGCGACTGCATTCCGCGCCGCATTGCTAGGTGTTAAAGTTATATACAACAGACGCTAGCTGTACCGCGACCTAAAGCTAACCAACATTAGCCTTATTGGCAAGCCGCTCCGTTCCATCCTACTAGACATTAGCACATCCAGGCATATCTAGGTAGATGGGTCGTTACAGCCCAAGCTAGGCACAGTTAGTATAATTAACTATCTCGCTCCCAAGCTTAAGCTAGAGGACTATAACTACTCCATTAATATCTGGTCTATGGGCATTATCTTGTTTAAGCTAATATACAACTACTACCTATAGAAGTTCTCCATTAACCTATAGCGCGACGGCAAGGACAATAAGAAGCTGCGCCCTTCCTTCCAGAAGAGTTATTAGAATACCATTAATAAAATAGCCAGGGATTATAAGAGTGCGTACGCGTCGCCAGCTAGAGGCTATATATATTATAAGTGTTCCATATTATAGAGCTTTAATGGCTTCTAGTAGCAGACGGGCTAATCTAAACTTATAGTTAGCGGTCTCTTTATTAAGATGGTAAGATACCAGTAGGCAGCAAATAACTATAGGTAGCGCCCCAATATTAATAAGGTTCTCTAGTATCTAGCTTAGGGCCCACTGCTACCCAAATCTCCGTAGGCAAAAAGATGATAGTTAGAGTATGGCCTTAAAGATAGGGAGGTGTAAGCGAGCGTTATTTAGAAGGCCGCCTGGCTAGCATATTATAGTTATACAAGAGAGAGACTGGTAGTATTAGTGTATATACTATATCCAGTGCCTATAGCAATTAAATTCCTATTTCTCTTAATAATAATGCCGCTGCCCTATATTCTGTCGCTTCCAACTATAGTTAGGCCTGGGGTTCGTGCCACCCCCTTATTATACCCCATATATTAGATTATATAATAACGCCTCCTCGCGCCCGTACTAACTTATGGATTTCCGACTTATTTAAAGGCTTACCTTCTTAACCTCCACCTAAAACAGCCTAACTTGTAACGTCCTGCACACAGCCATCGCTGGCTATAACATCGCGGCCAGACAGCCTACCCACTACTATAGCTAGACAAAATCTGCTCATCGTAAGCCTATATCCTTTTGATTTAGTTTCGCATTACGGCCCATCAAACTAATAGTAGCGCGAACTTGCAGGACTGCCTCGATATTATTGCCACTTAAGGTGCCTACCTCGTTCCTTGCGTGGGTACACCGGTATCCCAGAAAGCCTACGATAACCAATTCGCTGCCGCACTTAAACAGCACCTTGATGCGGTTATCACCGAATAGATATATAGAAGTGTCATATATCATAGCACCGCCAACGAATGGCCTATGGGGCACACGCCACTTATCAACCAAATATCCGTGCACCAATTATAGGAATTGAATAAGGACTCTATCTATTAAAATGCGGTTCTAAGACCTCTATATATACATGTAGGAAAGGTATAGGAAAGGGAAGACAAGGGGGGTAAGGGGAGTTAATAAAACTAGGGTAGGTAACCAAGTTAATAACCGAGTTAATAACCAAGTCGGTGACCAAGTCAATGAGTAAGTAGCTAAGTCGGGGTAAGATAACCTAATTTAGGTTAACACACCCCCCCAGCTAATTAACTGGGTGGTGATTAGCTGGATATACCTAAATAGGAAATATCTATAGTGTTAAACCAAATAGAAACCATTCAAAAACAAAACTTAATAAGGAAATTGTGCAAATAGGTTAAACAGTACACTTAAATCCAACTATAATAGGGTCTTGATATCAATCAGATTCAGTTATTAAATAAAGCTTTTATGCTTCTGCCTTAATAGGGCCTTTGTGAGACCGTCAGCCGTTATATTAGTAGTAGGAACCTACTTAATTACAATTAAGCCTTTCTAAACTTCTTAGCGAAGCCAGTGCTAGTGGATATCTACATAACAAAGCTTCGTGTTTAATTAAGGTCCGTTTTTAGTAAGCAGTCAAATCATCTACTGGTTATCACAGTCAATTGTATACTCCTTATCCGTATAGAGTCGCAGATCCTAAAAAAAGCGCTACCACCAAATTAATTCTATAGCTGCGTTTGATAGAGCCTTAAGCTTAGCTTTAGTGCTTAATATTATAACAGTCTTCTGCTTAGTAGAGCGCCAGTTAACTACTCCCCCAAATAGTAAAAATATGAAGCCTTTGGTGCTCTTCCAACTAATAGGATTATTGCCGAATACAGCATCGCTTGCTCAAACGACGATCTGACTTCCAATATTCCTGCTTAAGTATTCAATCGCAAAGGTTTTCTTTTAATACAGGTATGCAATCGCTTAATTGACTGCGGCTATGTATAGGGGTGACGGATTACAAAGGAATTCTAAAAGCTTGCTCAAGGCTTAAGCGGCGTTAGGTCGTATAATGCAGGTAGCGTAAAGTAATAATCCAACCTTCCTTTAATACATGTAGACCTGCTACTTAGAGGCCTATTCTAGATTAGGCAAGAGGTCTTCCGTACTCATTAGTGTATATACTAGATGAAAGTCCTTTAGATAGAAGGTGCTAGCAATTTTATTAATATAGGAATCCTGGCAGAGCCAAAGCTTCCATTAAGATTAATCGCAAAGGACTCTGATTCCTAAGAACCAGGTCAGTTCTCCTAGGTTCTTAATTTCATACTTCATTGTTAGCTATTCCTTAAAAAGTTAAAGCTTTAGTAAGTCTTCTATGCGGTAGACTGCCATAATATCGTCAACGTAGAAGAACACGATTAGCTAGTCGTTATAAAATAGACACAATTCTCCATTGACTGCCGTTAGACCTAGAGACATCAGTATAGTTAAGAACTCATTAAGCCAAAGCAGTGGTGATCATCAGAGGCCGTATAAGGCTCTTTAAAGGAGCAGACACCTGCCCTTCTGTTAAAAGCCATCTGGAAACTCAATATAGACTATCTTATCAATAAGGCTGTTGGCAAAGGCGTTAACTACGTCGCACTACTAAGTCTCTAAATTAAATACAGCGACGATCGCCATCATAGCTCTAAATATTTTAGCTGCAAGGGTTGCTGCATACGTGTCCTTTTCACTAAGTCGTTATAAGTCACCTTATACATAAAGACGGGCTTTAAATTTAACTAAATATCCATTAGTGTCAAACTTATAAGTAAACACCTAGGTAACAGGTATAACGTCAAGCGATACCGTCCGTTTAACGGACTTAAATATCCCTCACTACTTAAAATCATTATATTCCTTATTAGCAGCTTCTATAAAGCTATCTTTATACGGGTAAGCTTAAAGCTCCTTCTAGCTACATAGTGGTGGTGGAAGCTCGTCACAGTATAATTGCTTCTGGTAGTGTCTAATTCCAGTAGCAAAAGCTCTATAAAGGGCAGAAAGGGTATCTAATTACTTAATATCTATTAGGTAAGCTACTTAACGCGTTAAGAGCTTCCTAGTTCTTCTGCCTTCTATAACATTAACATTACCTATATCGCCTATGATCTCCTATCTCGGACGGGCTTCTTCTTTAGGAATAAGTTCAAATTAGGGTCTTTAATTAATTAAGGAACTTAACGGCTCTATATTTATAGTATTTAATTAAGGCTCTAGTGTCTCAGCTAGGGTAGGGAGGCCAGGTATAGAGTCGTCCTTTAAGGCTTAAGGGCTAATTACGTCATTATCTTAATTTTTATCAGCGTCTACCTATCAACTTCCACTACTATCCGCCTCGTCTTCCTCATCTAACGTCTTGTTTAACATCTTGTCAAGCTCTTCCTAAAGCGTCCTATTGCTATTTAACACATTAATTACGTCCAAAATTTAATTAGCGCGTTTTTGGAGCAGACCCGCAAGATCTGGCTAACTGTCGTTATAGAGCAGTTGCTTATTAAACATCATATCTCTTGTTCAAATCACCTTCTTTTTGCTAGGTATATACACCCTATAGATATTTATCAACTGGTACCCAACTAGGTATCCAATATAAGCCCTTAGCTCAAGCTTTCGTATACGCGGGATGTTATATTTAAGCAGGTAAGCTCTACAGCCGTATATTCATAGGTAAGCTATATTCAGCTTTAATAGCGAGAACCCTAATGCTAACTAAAGCTTCTTAAAAGGTGTTATCTAGCCAAGCTAGGCGTTTAGTATCTAATTAATTAAATACGCTGCAGCTCTAGTAATTTCTAGCTATAGCTCTTCTAGTAGTCAAGCTTCAATTTACATGTAATAAGACTTAATAATAATCACCCCCTTAAAACGTTCAGCAGAACCATTCTAAGACTTTATATATAGGGCTGATTTCTCTAGTAATATTCCTTTTTAAGTCCTCTAAGCGTTAAATTTATTACCTAGAGATGTTTCGCCATTAATTCAAATCACTGCGATCTTAAGGTCATATTAATGCTCCACCTTATTCAAATATCATATAATTGCTTGCGTTGTTAATAACTTATAGGCAAAGGTCTCTACCTCATTCATGTATAGATATTCGTTATAGAAATATATCGTCCAGATATAACCGTTATACACCACAATCTCTAGAAATAAGTCGATATGCACTTAGTAGAAGGGCCTAGTTACCTTACTAGTAGGTGTTCTTCTTAATATAATTTCGTAAGCCTTACTGACTGCATAGGTCTTATAGTCAATTGTTACTAGACCTTGAAGTTTCACACCACCTACTTCCTAGGGTAAATGCTTAATTGCGTTGGGTCCTATATAGCCCAATCTCTTATACCAGAGTTCGCCTAATACTTCCTAATTAGGAAGGGGGTCTTGCAATTAGATTGCAAATAAGGCCTTGCTTAGGGTCCTTAATTATAGCTCGTTATACTCAAGCATTAATTAGTTATAATAGCTCTCGCAAAAGGCGAACGTCTTATAATCATTCTTATAATATAGTAGGTTCTTTTTATTGTCCTACCATATATTCTTCTTATTAAACTTCTTTAGGTAGGCTAAATTTGTATAAAAGGCTGGTATATATACTATATTAGCTAGGAAGAGCTCCCTAGGACCTAATAGCGTCTAGACAGTAATTACTACCGTCCCTACACCCTTAATTGGATCTATACCCGTTCTAGCATATACAAAGTCACTACTCAGTCAGAGCTTGTCGACGAATCTTAATTAATCATTAATAACATATATAGTGGTTCCGCTATTAAGAATCACGCTGTTATACAGCTTGTAGTTAGTGCCTGCTTTATAAGCACCTATTTAATATACGGCAAAGGTACCAAGGTTATCCTTTTAATCTTAATCTAAGCTCTGTGCAGCTTCCTTTTCTAGAGCTTCCTTGCCTAAAGCCTACTACCTTATCTTCTCAATTTTTAACTTGGTCCAATCTAAGGCGTTAGCAATCTTTTCCTTAATCTTCTTAGCCGTAGCTTTATCTAATTTCCAGTCCTTTAATCAAACCGACTCATTAATATAAAGACAATCTTAGAACCAGTAAACAGCTCCACAGTAGCACATTAGGGTATCTTTCTTCCGTGCCGTCCTGGAAGGGGTAGTAGTAGGGGCCTTATCCTTAGAAGCCTCGTCCTTAGGAGCCTCATCAATTGGCTTGCCCTAAAAGCTCACTACATTAGCACTGAATTGAGCTCTATTCTTCTACTAGGCAGTCTCCAATCTTCAATAGTTCCGATAGATTTCAACCAATCAAGATATAGATAACACGTGGTCTTTGGCCCAGTCGTGTTTATCAAATTCAACCCTCCACGTCAAGGCCCAATTTGGTGATACTGGCTCTACCGCCATCAGAAAGTCTCTAATTGCTCAGTCGCCTTCTACATCCAGCAGCTTAATCTTTTTACAGTCGTTATACGTCTTCTCCCACTGCTATAGCCAGGCCTCAAAGTTCTGGTTCTTCGGGCCCTTTTTAACCTTGGCGTATTGAGTGGATAGGTAGAGCTAACATGCTATATCTATAGGGGCAACTCTCTCCTTAAGAGCCACCAGGGTGTCGTATACTAAGTTAATACCCAGTATATAGGTATTGAGGTTCCTGGTCACTACACTAGTAATATAGCTTTATAGAGAGGTCAAAGCTGTCTTCTTCTTCCTATATTCCTTCTCTACTGTCTTGTGTCTCTCACGGAGAATTTGAAGCTCGTCCTTCTTGTCCTTAGAGAGAGTTGCATAGGAGGTTATTCCTACCTTCACATCTTAAGGCCTAGGAAAGGCTGGTTCAGTCAATTAGGGCAACGCATCCTTTTTAGTTAAGGGGTCGACGTATTCCCATACGTCTCCTGTTCGAGCTCAAAGCCTAACAAGGTCGATCCATTCGTCCCAGTCAGCTTAACTTAATAATATCACCGTCGTAGTAATAGTCTAGGTAGGTTAAGAAGTCATATTAAAAAGGTACTTACAGAAAGGATGAAGAATTTAATAATAAACAGCAATTTAATAAGGGGTAGAATTAATTAAATAGCTTAATCAAATTAATCAGTTAAATAGGGGCAATACAGCAAGCAACCCGGGCTTATAACTGTCGACCGAATATCCGTGCACCAATTATAGGAATTGAATAAGGACTCTGTCTATTGAAATACGGTTCTAAGACCTCTATATATACATATAGGAAAGGTATAGGAAAGGGAAGACAAGGGGGGTAAGGGGAGTCAATAAAACTGGGGTAGGTAACCGAGTCAATGACCGAGTTAATAACCAAGTCGGTGACCGAGTCAATAAGTAAGTAGCTAAGTCGGGGTAAGATAACCTAATTCAGGTCGACACCACTAGAGGTTAAAGAGAAGCGCAAGGCTAAATTAAAGGCGCAGGAAGAGCTTAAGGGGGCCACCTCTAACAATAGCAGCAACAACGACGACGACAACAAAGACAAAGGCGGTAATGATATTAACGCCAGAGTCGGTCCGGGGAAACCAGTAGCAGCACTAGACCGGCCTTAGAGGCCGCAGAGGCCACGCCAAGCAGACTGGCTTCTAACACCACCGCTATCCGCCAAAAGCCCTCTAGCCACACTATATAGGAGGAAGCGGCGGAGGATATCCAGGGAAGACGAGGAGGAGAAAGAGCGCCCTACTAAGAAGCATGTTAGCTTTGCCCAAGAAGTCTCCACCGCTGTAGAAGATACTGTGCCCAACACAGCACAGCAGAAGGGCCGGAAGCGGCGACAGACTCTCGACGTAGGCGATAAAGAGGAGGGGGACAAGAAGCGGCTGAGTAAGGTACAAGTTACCACTACTCGCCCCAGCGGCATATGGCTGCAGAGACTACGACCACGGCTAAGATAACCAGCTGGTTAACAATGCCACAATTATTGCAATAGGACGGCTAGGCTAGCCGCTTACGCGCTTATAACACTACGCCACGCCGCTCTTAGGTACATGGCGCCTTCATTACCAATATTAAGAAGACGCTAAAAGGCATTGCTCCCACTATAAGGACTATTTGCTTAACTTAAAAACTCAAAACCAAGGCTTGTTTAAACTCTTAGGGCTGAGACCAGAAGCATTTCAGAGTGGCTAGTGCCAGTAAGGTCACGGAGTGTCTTTATAAGAAAGTAAGGAGGGATTTTCTTAAAGGATACTGTACTTAATATAGGTCTAGTTAAAGGATATAGAGGCCTTTTATATCCTGCTCCTCTCTACTACTTGGCTAATAGAAGAGCTAATGGTAGGCTCCGCTTTAACTATGCCTTAAAAGTCGAGCTGATTTACTAACTTAGGGATACTAGCACAGCATTATAAATGCACTATAATACAGCCACGATAGGAGCATAATCCTTCCCCATCTATACCCCACCTTGCTATACCTCCATAGGAGGGTTATATTGAACGGTAAGGGCTAATATCAACCCCTTTCTTCCAATCATTCCAAGACGGCGATATAGAGACAGCCGGTTAAGCGTTGCTTTGCACAGCAATGCCTATCCAGTTATATGGCTTTACTTAAGCCCTATTACACGCCTTAACGCAACTTCCTATTGCCTTAATAAATTAATAGCTGACAAGCCTGGCCTAAGGTTAAGATAAGGTGAACAGATAACTTAGCTTTCAGACAGCCCCAACAGTGTAGGGTTTAGAGGCGTTTGTATAAAGTTATAAACTAGAACCAAAAGCCAATAATAACCCCCTAATAACGCCTTACCTAGCAGGAATAGCATTATATAATCCACTCCTGACGCCCACCCTTTACGGAGCCGGACACTGCTTAAGCGGTAGACTTATCTTAGCCAGTTAACCTTATATATTCACTCCCCATCTGTGGCAAAGGAGCTGTTAGTGCCTATAAGGTAGTTTAATTGGTATTCTAGCTAAGCCCTTTATAAGCGCTCTGCCTTATATGGGCGGCAATCAACTCCTGTTAATCTGCCTTGCGTTAGGAGAGATTATTTACTTAAGGCGTTAAGCAGCCGGTACTTAGAGGTCTATAGGCTTGTTCCATATCCTAATAACATTAACCACAATTTCTTCTTAAGTGGTATCCTGTAACCCTAAGTACCTATAAGCGCAGCGTCCCTGAATTATTAGCTAGTGAGTGGGCGTTTATAGATAGAGAAACTGACTTTAGAGATAACAACAGCAATATAGAGGCGTTAGCTGGTTGGGAAAGTAACTTAGAATAGGACGCAGAGACATTATATAACGGAGAAAATGGTTTCAGCACTAAAGATCAAGAAATAGGGGCAGATAGTAATAAAGAGATATTAAGCAACGAGGCCATATAGGCGATGGTTAGATACAGTGGCCTTAACTTTATAGTCTTAAATCTATAAGTAAAGGATAAAAATATAAAGAAGAGTTCTAATGAAAGCTAGTAAAAGGGTTAAAACTTTAGCCTCTCTTTATTTAGCCTATTGTGAAATAAAATAATATTTTACTATTCCCACCAGAGTCTCTGCCCGCTTAACTTATAGCGAGCTACAAAGCATTCGCGATAATCTATGCTTTTACTTAGATGAATTTATTTACTACCTTAAAAGCGATAATAGAAGGCAAATCTATACTAACGACCTAGGATTTTTTGATTTTCTTATAGACCTAGGACGTATACCATACCAGCAACTATTAGTCGTGTTTAATACTACGGTACTTATGGATTTATATCTTAAGGATATAAACATGTTATTTTATAGTGTTTTCCTTTTATTTAAATCATTTCTCTGCTTATAGTATATAGCGGTTGTTTATCTATTCCGGTGCAGTAGGGAGGGGTGGTTGGGTTACGTAAGGGGGCTCGGACTTATAGCTATGCTTATAGGGCTGTTCACATATAAACTTCTCCAAGTATGTGTAAGGGGGCTTTAAGTCATTGCAAAGTTTATAGGAGTCTTTATGTGGGAACTTCTTCAATGTTTCTAGATCTGGGACTTATATATTTCCTTTTTTTATAGTTCTAATATTTTCCTAACATTTGCTTCCTGCTAGGCGTTAATAGAGGACGCTAGGTTAGATCACCCTGCTCGCGCGATTACCCCGCTTGCACGATCGCCCAGCTCGCACGATCACCCAGCTCGCACGATCGCCCAGCTCGCACGATCGCCCAGCTCGCACGATCGCCCAGCTCGCACGATCGCCTAGCTCGCACGATCACCCCGCTCGCACAATCACCCCGCTCGCATGATTACCCTGCTCGCACAATCACCCCGCTCACAGGATTGCTTAGCTCCTACGAGCACCAGGCTCGCACGATTACCTAGCTCGTAGGACTACCTAGCTCGCATAATCACCTAGCTCGCACGATTACCTAGCTCGCACAATTACCTAGTTCGCATAATCACCTAGCTTATAGAATTGGCTAGCTCCTACAAGTATTTAGCTCGCATAATCGCCTAGCTCGCAGGATTAAAGCCATAAAGTTATTAAACCCATTAATACCCTATTTACACGCTAGGCATTAATTAGAGGCGCTAGGTTAGACTACTCTACTTATATAATTACCTAGCTTGTAGGATCTCCTAGCTCCTATAAGCCCCCAGCTCCTACGAGCTCCTAGCTCGCAGGACCAAAGCTATAGCCGCTAAATTATTCCTACTAGTTGGTCAGAGGGGCCAACCAACGTTTAACTTTGGTGGCGGCGAATATAAGATAAGGTGTAGCTTTTTGAGTTTGAGGGTAATCGCAAGAGGACCGATTTAACAGCTGCCACTTGTAAATACTTAAGACGTCTTAGGAGCCTGGTGGGCTTGGGTGTTACGGACCTTATTAATATTTTAAGAGAAGCAGACTATAACACGCATTACAGTAAAGGGCATCCCAATTTTTATTGCATGTCGCTACAAGCTTTGCCTTCTTGACGCGGTCGCAACGACTGCATATAAAGCTTGTTGGCGAAGCAAGCCAATGCAGCGTCTATAATCCTCGTGGGGGATATTCCTTTACTACCTTGAGATCATAAGGCTCCTGCGAGGGGTTAGAGACTCTATTGTCTTGAGATAAGTTAGAAGTCATTTTATATATCTAATTAAAGGTAGTAGTTAGCATATAAGGAAGAATGAGCCCATAAATTTTTATTTAGAGTTGAAACAAATCGACAATACTAATTAGATTATAATACACTGTATAATATAATCTGAAATTGCGGGGTTAATCGCTAATCTACCTATTATTTGTCACAGCCCGCTAAACTTAATAGGTTAGTGCGGCCTCCTAAGCTAGGATAGTATATGCTTCTTACCAATTTGCGTACTGGGGGTAAATGGTGTTGGGCTAAACTACGCAGCCTTTGACTTAGCTCGCATGACCACCTAGCTTACACAACCAGGGCTATAATGTTAATTGCGTACTAGTATCCCTTAATTAAGACTAGTTAAACACCTATATAGTTCTAGAGATCCTACTACTTGTTTAAAGATGGGAAACTAAAGAAGTGTTAGGGTCTTATATACGTTATAGGCGTAATGCAGAACATATAAGTCATTCTCAAGGGCTGCCTCGTAGTTTGGATAGCCATACCTAATTAATCGTCCCATTTTAAGTTAATTAAGGTGCTTACAGTAGAGATATCTCTTTAGAATGGCCCAGCTATAGAACTAGTGCACACGTTCTTCTATTGGCTTTACTTTATCCCTAAAACAAAATACTTAAAGCCCAAGATCCCCTTAGAGAAATATAAACGCGTTTAACCTCCATTATTACAATTAAAGTTTCTTAGCGTTTGTATAAAATAGCCTATCTTATAAAATATAAAAGAAATTTTCTAAGACTACTTGCCGTAATTAATCCTTAGTGTTAAAACTAAAATTGCACTATTTGTAGAGTAAATCCATGTTCTAAACAGTTACAGCGCTCTATGAGACCGTACCGTATACATCGTTAGCATGTTGTTATAGGTGCATCTTATGCGCCAAAACAACCTAATAGAGGTTGCATTGGATCTTTTCCCCTTCCCTAATATTCGCAAGGTGCTTCCGCTTAAAGTATTTACTAAAATTACCTAGGGTATAAAATAAATACATACACTGTTTAATTAATAGGTTTTTGTTACCTAGATAAAGGAAACATATCTTTAGCCTCTTCTTACTGTATACTAACACTTTGGCTGCTTCCAAGGCTTTAACTTAAGAGTTAATTTTAGCCTTATCTATTATCTTAACTGGTCTTGCACGACCGCTAAATCGTTCGCAAAGTTTAGAAGCGGTAGGGTACATTCCACCTTCCTTAACCTTGTAGTATTGCATAACCGCATAAATGGCCCTATCGCGTTAACAAATCTCCTCTTTAAATGTGGTACCTGGTAGGCTGACAACCGTATTAACTAATTCCTTCTGTTCTGATAATATGCCCCTATAGAGATCCGTTGTTACCCTAGCCTCTACATTAACTTAAACGCCGGTAAGCTGCAGTTTAATATTATATACTGGTTGCTCCTGTTCCCAAGTCTCCTTAACATCTTTAAGAAGTATATACCGCTGGCGTTGCCTTTCCCTATTAATTTCGCCATTAAGCGCCTTATACTTTAGATATTTTATAGCTTTGCCTTTAAGACAGCATTTAAGTTGCTCTCTTTGCTTAAGCAGAGAATGGATAATAGGATAATTATTAACTGATAAAGATTGTTCTGTTATAAGCCGCCGCGGTTATTAAGGATTAATTAAACAGCTTATAGTACAAGCGGCCTATATCAGTACATCTTGGGGCTAAAGGCCTTGGATAATCACCTATATATCTACTATAATATATCGCGACAGGTAGTGCCTTAAGAACGTTCGTATATCGGCATGCTGTATTATTAGGTTTTGTATAGCCTCGCTAACGTTGCCTATATTTCTCTTTAGTGCTTCTAATAGAAAGGCTAGTTATAACGGAGCTTACTATTCTTATTAAATGCCTTTCCAGCACTATATCTAAGCAAATATAGGTAAGAGACCTAAGCAAAGCTAGTAATCTCCCTAAGCCCTTTAGTCTAGGGTATAAGGGTAGAGTATAGAAGAGGTTCGTTATAAGAAATGGTTTAGCTATTTAGAGTCCTTACTAACCGGCAGAACATGGGAATATCGTCTAGTTTCTGATTTAGCTATAATGGTAGCTTATTACGACCTGGCTCAATATAGAGCTTGCTCAGCTCCTTAGGAGATGTAATGTTATATACTATAAATGCCTAATTAGTAAAAAGGAGACCAAGAAGGAAGACATAGGGGCTAAAGGTAAGGGATAGGTTATAGATAATTTTAGGGATAGGGAAGGTATTTCTAGTTAGTAGGTAAGTATTAGTACTTATTTTATAACGTTATAAATGGTAAAAACTAAAAGGAAAGGATAGAACTTTAAGAACCTATATATCTTTTACACCAAGGTACTCCTTTATAAATTTAAATGTAAATTCTAGTAAAACATAGTAGGGCCCACCCTCTGGGTCTTAGAGTAGTGTAACCCTAATATACTGATAGCAGAGATTAAGGAGGGCTTAGGGCCGATTCGCAGTAAAACCACCTAGTTATAGATACAGCTGGAGTAGTATCCTATAGCGTCTATAGGAGTACCTCTTTTCAGTTATTATTAGGTTCGTCCGCAGCACTTCTATAAGGTCCTCTATATATATATAGGGCTTCTCTGGCCCTGTCTTCTTTAAGCTATGCTTCTTGGCCAGCTTTCTAAGCACCTAACCCCTAAAATTAGTCACGTCCAAAGCCTGGGGTATACAACATCTAAAAGCAGTTAGGATGCGCTTACTTTATGCATATTCCTATTTAACCAACCATTAAGCTTCGCACCAGTCGCTCTTTTATATACAAGGCGGTAGACCTTCTAGTATATCCCAAGGGAGCTTAATACCTTGGTCCCACGGCACCTTCTTCCTCCTTTCCCTTGGCGTTAATTAAGCAACCAGTTAAAAAAGCTATAGAGACTGCGAAGAGAGACGGTTATATAGGCCTTTTAAGGGTCCTTTCCTAAGTATGCCCAGAACCTATACCACACGTTAGCGCCATTGGGGTAGTGTAACACGGTAGGGAAATAGAAAGAGACGGGCTGCTTACTAGCACTACTGCTCTTTAATACGGTCAAGTAGACAGGTACTGCTAGGTTTATAATTCTCCTTTGTATATTCTGCTTCGTTAAACGTGTTAAGCTGTTTGAGGTAGTACTTAGGCGGGTGGCCTTTATTAGCGAGGAGCTATGCCTGATTATTATCATCTTCGTCACTATAGGTATCAACGTTAGTTAAGTCTATGCTAGAACTAGCTTCATTGGTTTTCGAATCTATATATTTGCTCTTTTTAGACGAAGAGTATTTGTCTAATAGGTATCGTCACATGTTACGTTGTCGTCAGCGAATATATTAAAGAAAGGAGGGTTGGTGCAATGCTGCTATTAATAAATGCTTAAAGACGAGCGAGGTGGACGGTAAGTAGAAGAGGCAGGTCTAACGGGAGAAGAGAAGATGGGTAGCTACTCGTAGTCGACGAGCAAGGGCGAAGCCATCTTAAATATACTAGCCAGCCAAATTTAGAGGGGCCTATTTTGGCGCCTAATGGTAATAGGAGCGAAGACAGTTTGCTAGAGTCTAAAGGTATGCAAGTGTACGGCATACCTAGGCATACCTTGGCGTTAAAAAAGGCCAAGGGTGCCTTACTCTATTGCTGACATTATTTACGCCTAGGCTAGGCCAATACAGGCAATCCAGACAGCCTTAGCGCTTGGGCCACCAGCCGCAGGTTTTAAGGGGTTTTCAGGCAAATAGGCCTTAGAAAACGGCGTTACAAACCGCTAAAAACGGCGGCCAAGTCGCCGTTTAATTGTTTAAAGTAAAATATAGTCTAATATATAAGAACTTACTTTATATTTAACTACTACTCTATTTTTTATTTTACCTTTACTTTTAATCCTACCTTTCTTTTTTTTATTTTACTTTTACTACTACTATAGCTATTATTTTAATTTCTTTTAATTTACTAATTTATATCTACCTTTATTACTACTTATATATATATATATATATATATATATATTAGTTACTAAACTTATTATACTATTTAGTTTAATACTATACCTTTTAAATAAAATCTTATTTATTTAGCTTAGTAGGCAAATATTATAACTATAATCATTATATTTTATTATTATTATTTATTATTATTTCTTTACTATTATCCTATTACTACTTTTACTACTACTTATATCGGGAATTAGGCAAGTGGTCGTTACGTAACGCCACAGCACTAGCGTGGTGAGGAGTCTTAAGCTCCTCGCCCTTCCTCATTCCAATAAAATTAAGCTATTAACCAACATCACTATAACCTACTTAAGTAGTCGTTATTAGTAAGTCACCCTGTGTAACCAATACTAATTAGTGGTTGAATATACAGTTAACCATAGAGCAGCTAGGTTATTAATAGAAGAGACAGTCTTATATAGGGGTTCCTAGCAATACTATACTACCTTAGGCTTACAAAAAACCAGTAACAGAAGTGTCACTAAATACTAGGAGATACCAAGTTGCGTCTATTACGCAGAACAATTGCGTTTACGAAGATTTAGTTAAGTACTTTAGGTTAGAAGTGTTACTAAACCTAGGGTCCTAAGTCAACATCCAAAACGCGTCAACTACGCCTCAAATTGCCTACCTTTTGACAGCAAACCTACGAGATCCTACAAAGCCGAAAATCCTACCTACCTTTAACGTACAACACCCCGTTAATTCTACTTCTATTATGGCGTTAACCTACCTAAAGAAGTATAAGAACGACATTAACCCAGAGATATAGAATAAAGACATCGACCCTATAAACGCTAAGCAATAGGACCTAAACGGATTCTTACTATACTACATAGTATAATACATAGACAGCAAATACAATGATACTATGCTATAGTATTGCATAAAGGAGGACTTTATTGGATAGATAAAGGAAACATAGGCCCTTGTGAAGAAGAATATTATATAAAACTTCCGTAACTTCCTTTAGAAGAACAGAGTATTTGTCCCTATAGATGGAGACACTATTAAAGACAATATTTAGGAGCAAGTTATTAACGTAAAAGAAGAGCATAAATGGACTCTATAAGAGATTGAGTACCAACTACGTAATATAAAGAAGCTCAACTTACGATAGAATCCAAATAATACACCAATAGAGACACGTTCTAATTCTATTACTCTAGGCACGAGTTCTTATATACTATACCCATTGCTCCCACTAATTTAACCCACAACTTTAACTACTGCCCCCTAAGAGTAAGCGCAAGACCCCCTTGCTTCGCGATTTAATAACCTTTAAACTTTGCTACAGGAAGATTAGGTACTATGCTATATTCCATTAAGCTCTATATCTCTACTATAGCCTATAAAGCAATCCCTACCTTAATCTCTAATGCAATTTTAACGTGGCCTAATACCGCTTGGAGGCACCTTAAAAATGCTTATAGAGCTTACGAAACTCTATTTAGACTAGGAGAAGAGGTTTAGCGGGAAACTATATAATATCCTTAATTTAAAGCTGCGCATCTTCTATAACTGTTGCTAGAAGGTTGGACTAGAACCTAACTAATATTATAACACTTATTCTGTTATGCTTAAGGGCCGCGCCAGTACCTTCTATTATAATCATTTGGTAGGAAAAGGATACAATTTTAACCAAATGATATATAAGACAAGATGCCACTTTAAAACAGAAAAGAATAAGCAGCAGTATATATTAGAGTAGAGAGAGACTACCTTTCTAAGAATTATTGCTATAAACCCAGATACCTCTTAACTTAACTATCTTTAAAAGCTTTTTAATTAACTTTAGATAATTTAGTGTGGTTTATCCAAATTATATTAAAAGGACTTCAGCCTACACGATTAAGTTATTAGCGCATACTAAGGTGTTAAAGAATACAACCTTGCCCTCTTTAATCCTATAAATACTTATAAAGGAGTGTATACTTAATTAAGATCCTCTATTAGCACCGCTCTACGCTCTTAAGAAGTATAGCAATTTAATGCCTAACCCTAACCTACTTTAATCGACCCAACTGACTAATATAATTATAACTGGACTGATTAAACATATGGTGGCTAGGGTAGGGGATATAGTAGAGGGTATAATTAATGTTAACTATAAAGCAATTATGGAGGTCCTCATAGAGGTTTATCTTAAAATAATTAATAGAAGAAATACTATATTTGTAAGAAGCCAAATTGCTAGTTAACTAGGCACCCTCTTAACAGACAAAAGGAGGTATATAATAAGTTTCGCCAGAGCGTATGAAATGTTAGAAATTATAAGGTTACTATAGCCTACTTCTAAAGCTTCCTAGTTTAATATAAAGGCAAAGAAGATCTTAAGGGTAAGGTTAATAAGGCCAAACAGCTTCTTATAGATATAGAAATTAAGGACTACTCTCCTAACCAATACTTTACTAAGTATGGTGAGGTAGATAGCATATAAACTATTACTATTCTTAATAACTAATCTACACTCTATGCTATTACAAAGTCAGACATCTTTAATAAGCTAAAGGAGAGTTCTATATTCTCCTTTAATAACAGATACTCAGCAAACGTCTTCTATAGTATTATACCAGATACTAGAGCCGCAGGAGTATCTATAGTAGGAGAACCTTAAGTTTAAGCTCTTTAGCAGCTTAATAGCTCTGTTCAGATTAACTAATTAACAGCAGGCCAATATATAATTCGTTTTAGTAAGGGTACTATAATCTCTCTTAGTATAATTAAGGTTAAAACCCCCTTAGGGTATATCACTTTCTATATTATTCCCGCAAACACCCCGTTTCTATTTTGCATTAGAGATATAGATAAATTAGGCATTAAACTTAATAACCTTAAGAATATGCTTATTTAGGGAGATAATCAGATGCCTATTATACGCAAATAGGGTCACCCCTGGTTGCTCCTTTATTAACTAGAAAAGAGCGTTGCTTAAAGCCACTTAACCAAGTCAGAGCTACGTTAACTATACTATTATTTTAGCCACCTATCCATTTACCAATTGCTTAGGGTTCTTCAGTGAGTAGGCTATAAAGTTAAGGTTAAGGCAATTAAGTATCTTATAAAGTACTACTATTACTACTAAATAAACTAGAAGTCCCCTAGCCAATTAAAGTTTACCCTTAAAGATAACTACAACTTTAACTTCTATATTATTATTAATATTATATATCTTAGCGGTAAGCTAGTACTCTAAGTTATTAACCTCTTAACCTCCTTTTAAGCCGCACGTTTTCTGAAGGATATATTAGCTAGGAACGTATAGGATACTCTTTAATTATGCTAGATTAATATCTACCTAGGACCCCCTAATTGAGTTATTTATAATATAGGAAGAAACTTCTCATCTATAGAGTTTTGGCAATAGGTAAAGGCAATAGAAATTAAGGTTAAGGAAGTCCCTATTAAGGCACACAATAGTATTAAAAAAGTAGAATAATATTACATACTATTATAATAAGCATATAAGATTATTTCTTTAGAACTAGAGGGCGCTAGTAAAGAGCTTATCTTATAGATAGCTATTAAGGCTGTTAATAATTCCGCTGGCCTAGATAGGCTTGTACCTATATTACTAGTCTTTAGCGCCTACCCTTAAATAACTAACAATTCTCCACTATCCCTATCCGTTACGCAATAAGCAAAGGCTATTCGTAAAGCAACAAAAGAGGTATAACGTCTCTACGCCACACGCTAGGTTAACGACGTACTAGGAATAAGAAATAGCCTAAATACCTTAACTACGCTTAATCTGCCACTCCAATCTAAGGTACACATATAGCATAAAAAGGGAGGATAGTTAGGCCTATATAAACTTATTACAATTAATAGTTAGACTTACACTTTTTAGATACCCTATAGACCCACTTAATTCCGCTTAACCGTTATTAAGCCCTACTATAGAAACAACAGTTCTAAGCCTTTATAGGATGCCCTAGAGGATACCCTAGAGGAGAACTACAATTAACGTACTTTAGAAGGCAACTATAATCCTAATACAATTATAGTAGATATGCCGCAACTATAATGCGGTAGAGGTCGCCTAAAGGGATTATAAAATTGCTAACACCTTGTTAATTTTAAAGAGCAATTTATTACCGCTATTAAGAGTAGAGATAAGTTATTAATGGCCTTTATAACAGCTAAAGAGAAGGCTAACTTTAAGCTTACAAAACAGCTCTAAAAGGAAGGCTATATTATAACTCTAGGAGCTCCTTTCTAAGTATCTAATAAGTAGGAGATTGACGGTCTTATTGCAAGAGGAGTCTTTAAATTTAAGAAGTATAACCCTACTAAGTTTAATAGAGTTCGCATCTTTAAGTTAAGAATGGTTAATAAGATTAAGGGTAAAGCTACTAACACCCTATTTAAAAAGTCAAGACTAGTTATTTAAGGTTATAATAATAATAGCAAGGAAGTAATTCTTATGTAATCCCCTATAATTTAACAAGCTAGTTAGCGAGTTATTATTACACTAGCTCCCTCCTTAATAAAGAATAGAATAGCAGTTTATTTATAAGATATTACTTAGGCCTATACCCAATTAGAGACGCGCCTTTAGCGCTTAATACTAGTATACCTTCTAGAGTAAATTCGCTACCAATATCCCGAAGATATAATTATAGTTATACTTAAGCCATTATATAGAATCGCAGAGGTAGGAACTCATTAGTAGGCTATTTATAGTAAGCACTATAAAGAGAAGCTCTTAATAACTACTTTTATATTTAATCCCTACTTCCTTATTACAACTACGGGAACTCTATTTAGAATTGTTAGCATATAAACTAATAATACAATTATTTTAGGAGACGACCAATTCTTAGCTCTTAAAGAAGATAAGCTAGTAAAGGCAAATCTTATAACAAAGCTAAAGAAAAAGCTTAATTTAATAACACTATTACTTTTTAATAGATGCATCCTCTCCCTAAATAAGGATTCTATTGCTTTACGCCAGAAAGATCAAGGCAAGAAGATCAACGTTATTAACGTTAATTCTCCGAAGTAAGGATATATAGAGCAACGCGCTTATAGAGCTTATATTGCTTCTATCTATCAACCTAAGGCTTTATTTAATCTCTCTATTACCGCTTAACACCAGGAACTAACTAAAGATAATATCCTTGCCCTAAATAAGCGTCTTTCCTAGCAAATAAACCATCTTAATTGGGGACTACTCTATATACCTATTAATCTTCTTACCGCTAAGCTCTTTATATTTATTAATAGATTGTTTATAAATAATAAAGATTTTAGCTCCTAGCTAGGATATAAAATCATTATTATAAACAAATCTACTAGAGAGAATAACTTTACAATCTATAGTAATCTTATCTATTAAAGCTTAACTAAGAGCAAGCGCGTTACCCAAAGCGTTCTAGCATTAGAGATATATAGAATGGTTAGCGGAGTTAATATAGCAATTATAATTGGAACTACCCTAAAGATAATTATAGATCAACTCAAACTCCCCGTTATTTCTATAATTATATACACCAACTCATATTCCCTCTATAAGTGTTTAGTTAAGCTTGGTACTACAAAGGAGAAGCGTCTTATAATTAATATTATAGTACTTCAGCAATCCTATAAGCGTTAAAAACTCTTTAAGATCTAGTAGATTAATGGCCAAGACAACCTAGTAGATGTGATGACAAAGGCAAACCCAAACAAGACACTAGAGACGTTCGTTAACACAAATACTCTACGTGTACGAGTTAAAGGTTAGGTTAAAAGGGAGTAGAAGATATAGCAATTCAAAAGCAGCTAATTAGGATTTTCTATACCCGGTATAGAAAATTGCTATTAGCTCGCTTATAATTAGCGCCTTGGCAGCCCTAACACAATATCCACCTATAACTTCAAGTAAGAAAGCACCACGTGCTAAGAGGCAAATTTTAGGACAGCAAGACTTATATTATAGTGGTAATAGTAAGTAAGGAGGATTAATATTTGTTACGCTAGTCAAGTAGTATTTATATATAGATAGCAACCATAAAAAAAGAGTTGCTAGTGTCGGGAATTAGGCAAGCGGTTATCACATAACGCCGCAGCACTAGCGTGGCGAGAAGTCTTAAGCTCCTCGCCCTTCCTCATTCTAATAAAATTAAGCTATTAACCAACATCACTATAACCTACTCGAGTAGTCGTTATTGGTAAGTCACCCTATGTGACCAACAACTTATACTACTTTTACTATTTATAATTTAGTTACTCCTTTATTATTACTTTCTTTATTACTTTTATACCTATTTTAAATTTTAATTATTATCTTTATCTTTATTTCTATTTTTATTACTAATACTAATACTATTATAGTTTATCTATTATATTAATGATTTTTAATTTACTACCTTTACTATATTAGCTATAGCTTTTACTTTTACTTTTATTTTTACTTTTATCTTAATTTTTATTTCTACTTTTATTTTTACTATCTTTATATTTATTCTAGTCTTTTACTTTTATTATTATTTTAATTAATACTTTTACTATTATAAAGAGTACTCTATATTATTGTAATATAGCCCGCCTCTACGTTGCTATATAGCTAAAAAAAATATAGAGTGCTTATAAACTTATTATAAGCGCGGCGGGACCTAATATATATACTCTTACAATTATAGAGGATCTACTTTTAAGGTATATTCTATATTTAAAATAAGTGTTGATAACCTATTAGGGGTAGGGGTAGCACATATATTAGCGACTCGGTCAATCGAGGCACGAGCACGGCAAGAAGGTCGCGCAAGCCTATACGATTGGATTGTCTATAAACGAGAATCTAAAGCTAGAGAAAGGAAAGGGGAAGAACGGAAGCACCGCTTAAAGCTATATACAATCCTCTAGTCACGTGATGACAACTTGCCATTATATAATGGCAAGTTGCGGCAATCTGACGGCAATTTGCCAGTACTGTTTTTGACCAGCGCTATAACATTACCCCCCCCTCCGAAAAAGCCTGCCCTTAGGCTTTATATATCCGTATTATGTCTGTGGGGTGTTCTTATCTATATGCTTAACAGGTAGCTTATTATCCTCACTATACTAGCACTCCATCTACTTATCTAGATACTTCGGGGGTCCTGGTTTATTAGGGTATTGGTTATAGAATTCTTTAAGCTTCTAGGGGTAACCTATAAAGTTCCAGGCGGGGTACTAGGTTGGGTCTAGATCGTAACCTTTCTATTAAACACGGTATTTCAGCGTTCCTCATACTAGTTTATAGGCTAGTATTTCATTAACTTCCTATTCGTTGTCGCCATTAACTTAAATCGGTAGTAGAGGCTTATTCTTTTATCCAGGTAGTGGGTTATTTATAGCTTTCCGTAGCTTATCTGGTAAGAAAATAGGGTGGACTTTAATTGAGTCTAGGAGTTTAACCTTATATAAATTGCCTTCTTTATTAAGGATTTTATACGGTCCTACTATCTTATAGTCTAGCTTATGGCTAGGCCGTTCTGTTTTCTAGTTCTTTGTTATAACCCAGACCTTATTACCTACGGTGAAGTTGGGCTCGCGCCTATGCTTATTTGCCTGCTGTTTTATTGATTTTTGGGCCTTCTCTAGGTTCTTATAGGCTACCATCTATACCTTTTCTAAGCGTCTAGTATACTGCTGTGCTTCCTTATAAGATAGTTTTTTGTGTATAGTTTATGGTTCTTCCGGTCTCTCCCAGTTAAAGCTTATATGGGGTAAGTATCCTATTTCTAGCTAAATAGGTGCAAACCCTGTAGAGTTATAGGGTAGGGTTGCCTGGGTATAGTCTATTATAGGTAGTAGTTCGCTCTAGTTATTCTAAAAGTAATTAATAAAGGGCCAGAGTCTCTAGTCTAAGTATTAATTTATAATCTCCGTCTAACTATCTATCTAGGGGTGGTATACTGTGGAGAGCTTTAGCCTAATACCTAGGATTTTGGTGAACTCGTTCCAGAAGGCTAATATAAACTACAGTCTGTGGTTGGATATAATAGTATCTAGTAGTCCGTAAATTTGGTAGATATAGTGGATATACAGTTAGGCCGCCTCTTTAGCATTAATATTCTTATAATAGGGGATTAAGAATGGGCGCTTGCTAAAGCGGTTAACTAGAATCATAACTATATTATATCCGTTGCGGTCTATAGGTAACTTGTAGAAGTCTATAGAGATATGCTACTAGGGGCGTTCTAGTATTAGGAGTGGCTTTAATAGCCCTAGGGTCTTATCTTGTGGAATTATAGACCTATAGCAGTTATTGCAGTTCTGTATATAGCGGTTAATATCCATAACCATTCCGGGCTAGTAGTAGCGGTCGCTAATAATTCTACAAGTCTTATTTTTTCTGGGATAGGCCATAGAGACCTAAGTATGTGCTTTAGCGATAAGCCAAGTCCGTAAATTTTATTTCTCTGCCACTACTAGCCGTTCCCGGTGCTTAAGTAGTCCATTTTTAAGGGACTATAAGCTAGTAGCATCCTTTACCTTTTTATAGTACTCTTGTAGAGAAGGGGCCGTACGGTTTGCCTGTAGTAGTTTATTAATAAGGTCAAGTTCCGTAGTGTTAATAGGGCATATTTTAGCCTTTGTAGGGTCCATATTTAGTTCTGCCTATATTTATGGGTTAAGGTGCTCTGGTTATAGCAGCATCTAGGTTTATAATGTAATCTTTACAGCAATCTGGTTATCTAGGTCTTGTTCGCGCCTTATAAGGGTATCTACACGGTTGGTTGCGCCTGGCCTATATATAATTAGGAAGTGGAACTAAGATAGGATATCCGCCTAGCGTGCCTACCGGGCCGTAAGGGCCTTTATTGTTATAAAGTATTCTAAGGCCTTATAATCTGAAACCACCTTAATAGGCTTAGGGGTCCCTTTTAGCTGTATACGCCAGTGCTAAAAGCTAGAGATAATAGCCAGCATTTCTTTATTATAGATGTGGTAGTTTAGCTTGGCATCTATTATAGTCTTTAAATAGTATATAACAGGGTGTCATTCTCCGTCCGGTTGCTTTTGGGAAAAGACACTAGCTATTGCGCTGTCTAAGGCATTAGTTTCTAGCATTAAGGGCCGTTTTAGGTTAAAGTAGGTAAGCAGGGGAGCCGATACTAGCCGTTTTTTAAGCTTATTAAAGGCCTGCCTATATATGGCGTTAAAGTGGAAGGGCTGGTCTTTCCTAGTAAGATAGTTAAGGGGCTAGGCGATCCTACTATAGTTCTTAATAAAGCGTTAGTAGAAGTTACAGAAACCTAAAAATAATTATACCCCCTTTATAGTCCGTGGGGGTGTCTACTGGTTAATTATGGCTATCTTCTCTGGGTCGGCCTTAATTCTGTTTATACTAATAATAAACCCTAGGTACTTTATACGCTTAACACTAAATTCTAACTTTTTAATATTGGCCTGGAGACTAGCCTTGCGGAGCTATTATAGGACTTTACGGACATGTTCCTAATATTCTAGTTTATTCTTAAAGTAGATTATAATATCATCTAGGTATACTATATAGAAGTTATTAAGGTAGTTAAAGAGTATATTATTTATATACCGCTGGTATGTAGCTGGTCCGTTGATTAATCCAAAAGGTAGTACTTTATATTTATACGATCCATAGCGGGTCCAAAATATGGTAAAATCCTTAGATCCTAAATCTATCCTAATTTGGTAAAAGGCCTGGCAGATATTAAGCTTTATAAAAATCTTAGCCTTATTTATGTGGGCTAGCGTTTCCTTAAGCAAGGGCAGCGGATATCGGTCTTTATGGGTTATATAGTTTAGTTTATAGTAGTTAATGCAAAAACGGAGTCCGCCGTTAGGCTTTTTTGTAAAGAGAATGGGTGTGGCAAAAGGGACTTGGCTAGGCTTAATAAAGCCCTTATTAAGGTTATTAATAAGGTACTGCTTAGTAGCCTATAGTTTATTAGTAGATTGCTAGCGAAGGGGGCTATAGCTAAGGGTATTTTCTTTGTCTGGCTCAATCTCAATCTTATAGTTATATAGTCAGTAAGGCGGGAGTATGTTGGATGCTGCCTTAGAGAATATATCCTTGAATTTCTGGTATTAGCGGGGTAGTTTCTATTCTACTAGCTCCTTATCTGTAAGCTTACTTTCCCCACTAAGCTAGTTATAGGCTAGGGCTTCCTTGTCTTTAATTATCTAGTTAATTTCGTATAAGCTAGTTGTGAAGGTAATAATATTAGGCTGTTTTAAGTTCTGGTAGAACCCTATAGCGCTAATACAGCAGATATTGACCGGTGGGAGGTTTATAGGTTTCTTTACGGACGTTCCATAGACCGTATTTTGTGGTGGAGGGGTTATAACCCTCCTTAGCTCCTATTCCATCTTCTATAAGTTATTCTTCCGGTCTATACGTTTAGTACAGCGTCTGATATTCCTTGCTGCTCTTTATAGCTATATAGGGCCTAAGCTAGCTGGCTTATTACTAACTTCCTGGGTTTTTAGTGCTGGTGGTATAATATTGGTAGTCTAGGGGCGGTGTAGTATACGGACCCGTTGTGGATTAAGCTGTATATCTTTCTTAAAGGCCTGGTCCCTACGCATAGCATTAGCCTGGTGGACGGTGTCTATCTATAGCCGCACAAGATTTTCTATTGTAATGCTGATTTCCTTTATAAAAGAAGGTGTTAGGGGTAGGGTTTTAGGCTAGACAAGCTGTCTACTCTATACGTTAAGCTATAAGCCTAGATAGGCTAGCTATTTTCTTCCTAAAATTATATTATGGCTTCCTAGGTCTGTAATAAGAAAGGGGATATTATACTACCTTTATCTGTCTACACGGAGGTGAATCTGTAAGATAGTTATAATAGGTGGTCCTATCCGTCCGTTATACCCGCGAATAGGAATTGGTTTGGGCAGTTCTTTAAGAGGTACATTTAAAAAGTTAGCCAGCTTTACAGTATACTGTGTATCTATTAAGGTAAAGGCATTTGCTCTAGAGTTAGCTAAAGCAGAGGTTAAAACTTAATATCTATTATGGAATAAAGTATAAGGGATAGTATAGCTTCTTCTACTAATTAGCTGACCTAGATTAATATATAACATATTAATTTCTTTTAACCCTAAAGAGGAGTCTTACTCTAGGGTTCCTTTTTTTCTAACTCTATACTATCCTCCTAAATTAACAGGACCTTGTTTATTTTTGCCGCTATTAGGTAGTTTTTTACAAAGTGGTCTTTCTAGCTATATAAGAAGTAGGCTTCTTAATTACTAAGGGCCTGTCTTTAGGAGTTGCTATATATAGGTTAAGTATTCGCCGGACCTACAGCGGGGGTAGCTATATGGCTAGCCGCTAGGTTAATGGCGGGCGGTATAGTTGGTGCTATAGGGGTTGTAGATTTTACTAGGGCGCTATGGCCTATTTTTATAGTACTTATATTCTAGTTGGCGGAGCTTCTAGTCTTATACTGCTTAGCACGTGCCTTAATTTGGTAGAGGCCCTAGTTAATAGCTAGGCACTAGTCCGTAAGTTCCTTTAGCGTCTATATGGTAGTATAAACCGGTAGTACAGCGCGCTGTAGGTCTAGGGTAAGCTTGTTAAAGAGGTCTAGTATTAAATCTTCCTAGGGGATTCAAGCCTGTCCGGCTAGGTGTAGAAAGTGGGTCTAGAAGACTAAGAAGGTCTCTATTATTTTTATATTAAGGGCTTTATAGTTAAGACGGGCGTTCTATATCTTAAAGGGGTCCTTATAAATGGAAGATAGGTAGTTAATTATCTCTTCTCTAGAGAGGAAGGGGTCTGCCAAGTCCTAGGCATATCGCAGACGTAGATACATCTATGCGTCCCTACTAGTACGGCCGAAGACATAAGCCATTTTAGCTTAGGTAGTAGGGAAGTGGTCCGCATTAACTTTAAGCTTGTCTTGCAGTTAGAGCTTCTAATTGTTAAATATAGGGTCAGTTCCATCTGTAAGTAACAGGGGGTCCGCGACCTTTGCGGACCGCAACGATGCTAATGCTATGTATTGGGCTAGGGCCTTAAGAACTATAGTAAGTCTCTAGGTGTCTAATAACTCCTTACTAGGTATAGGGGTGTCTCTAGTTTTAAGTAGCTCTTAAAGCCGCTTAATTTTAGCATTAGCTGCTGCGAGCTCTTCCTAGGGGGTTAAGATGGCGACTATTTCACTATTAGAGGTATTTGCGGGTCCTACAGCGGCTTTGCCAACTACTGTATTTCTTGGCATGGTGGTAGGGGTATTAGGTAATTTTTAGTGTTTATTTATTTCCTAGGGGTTCTAGTCCACGCGTGTCCTATTCTTAGGTTTTGCGTTTTATTCGTATTCTTTTAGTTCTTGGGGGTCTATATCACGGCATTGACCTATTATATACTGTCTCGTACTATTTCCTACTGTTGGCTGGCCCACCATTAGCGCCTTGGCGGGCTGGCCCTACTATTTGTGTATAATACCCCCTTTCCATCTTCTTCTCCTCTTCATACCACAATGTAGTTATTTAGCCTACTTGCATTATAGCACTGTGATAGTTTATGGTATCTCTAATTGCGCCCCATCGCAACCTTTGTTTTTTCCCTCTTCCTAAGTATACTGTCTCCGTTTTCCCAGTATAATCGCAACCCGGCGCAACTAATAACACTATACCACAGTTTCAGACAACCCTAGCACAGTCCTAGATAATTTTAGTATAATCTTAGACAATTTTAGTACAGTTATAGACAATTTTAGCATTATAGCTAGCCTTATAGATTTTAATTGCCTTACCTAGATCCCTTGAAATGGGCGACTATAATATAGATAATACCCCATTAATGAACCTACGCGAAGCGCTCGCCTGCCTCTTTAATACCTCCTACACCCACATTGCCTAGGCAATTAGGAATGGCCCAGAGTACCCTAAGGGCCTTAATGTGGTAGGAACCTTCTAGCACCTTTCTATATATATAACCTTTTTAACTAGCGTCAAGAACGGCCTCTAAGCCGTCTATAACAAAGGCTGAACTATAAAGTCTTAACTTAAAGAAGCTCAGCACAGAATTAACTCCCTTAAGACGCTTAAACCACATATATAACAAAACAAACAACAAGCTCTTATATATACTAAGACCATATAAAGTCTAAGCTCTTAGATTACTATACTCACCTAAACCATTACTAAGAAGAATATAGCTACTGGCTCCCCTCTTCTAACCAAGCCCTATAGAAAAAAGCATAAAGTAAAAGATCTAACCCTATTTAATGGCAAGGGATCACCGATTAAAAAATAAGAAAAATTTAAGATATAGGAAATAAAGATCCAAGGCGTTTTCTAAAGAAATATAAAGTGCTTTAAGACTCCAATGGATGAAATCCTCTACATATTAGATATACTGATAGATAAGGCCTATGACTATGTCAAGCATAGCCTTAATATACTACGCATATACCCAAACAACTTAAGCAAATAGACCTTCTCTAACCAAGAGTCTATGCTTATATATATAAGGAAGCACTATAAGACCATTAATATAACCTAAGCGGCTAAAAATAAGTTGGATACCTTAAGCTAGGGCGAGCGTAACTACTAGTCCTGGAAAGCAGAGCTTAATAAGTTAATAATTAAAGTAAACAAAACTAAGGAATAAAAAGTGGACTTACTTAAAAAGAATATTTCACTAAAGATAAAAGACCTAGCCCTTACCCTTAGCTGTAAAATCGGTAATGCTAACTATAAAGGCTAGAGTGAGCAGATGGACGTGTTCACTTATAACCTACAGAACTATGCCCACTATATAAAGCTAAATACCGCTAAGCCAAGTACTGCTAGTGGCTATCGACCTATATTACCTAATAATAACACCTCAGCACCGGCACTATAGAATAACCCAATAGACCTTAACGCCGTCAAATTTAGTAGCGGTAGTAGTAGCCTCCCTAACAACGTCTAAAGACACCGCATAGATAATAGACTCTATATGGCATGTGGTTAACCTAGCCACTAGAAAGATGCTTATAACCCTAGGGCAAACCCAAATCCCCTCCCAATGCCACCACGCCAACCCCCTCCTAGCCACGGCGGATTCTTTAGCAGAGGAAATGGCAACTAAAACGGTAACCGCGGACAAGGACGTAAGTTCAGACACAGAAACCCACCCCTATAATAGCCTTCCCCAATATAGCCCCAGTTAATGGTCCCATACGCGAACTACGGACAAGTGCTCCATATTACTACCAATTATAAGACCGGCCATATTATTAGTAAAGTACCCTCTAGTATATATACACCGTCGGAGACCAATATATTAGGACACACCAGCTAAGACTATAGCCACCAGCCAAGCCCTACAAGTTAGTTATTAAAAGGCCAACCCTTAGACTAAGTTACCTCTAAGGGTTAGAACCATATAGGGAGGAGGATAAAAGGATTAGATTTATACTACTAGATTAATTAGACCTTATTCTAAATTAACTACTACTTAACCTTAGAACAGTAAACAATAATAGAAATACCATCCTTATTTAGACCTACCTTTCCTCACTACACAACCTACTCCTATAAGTTTTTATTAAAACAGTAAGCCTTATTAACACCAGTAGTATAGCACCAGCATTTATAGACGAAGACTTACTTATAAAAAAGCATAATATTATAACAAAAAGACTCCTAGTCCTAAAACCACTCCGCCTTACTAACGGACTCCCATCCAGCTTTATTACCCACTACTTTACAGCAAAAATAACAATCGGCCACCATACAGAATCTATACTTTTCTACATCATAAAATTATTACCCTCTATACTAGTAATTCTTGGAATACCCTAGCTTAAAAAATATAACCTAAGGGCAGACTTCCCCGCTTTAGAGCTTAAGTTTAACTCCAATTACTATACCTACAACTGTCTCCCATAGTATATTCCCAATTGTAACCGAGTAGCACTATATAGACGCATCGCAAGGCCAACGCTTAGATACCGTCAGCCAATAGTAGAAGAGGTGCCTAACACTGGTAACCTAATATACGCAATAAATGAAGCGGAGATCCTAGAAGACTGGACTACCGCTCTATCCCCAAAAAAACAAACACTACCAGAACTACAAGTCCCCCGTATATACCCGCTTAACCTAGGTTAGCCAATAAGACACCTAACTTTAAGTTATTTACTATACGTACATGCGACCGCACGTATAATAGCCAAAGATATTACAGTTAAGACCAAAACTAGAGCAATTAAAACCTCCCCCCTATAATACCTAACCTTACACCCGTCTTCTGCGCGTACTATACAGGGCCGCCGCCTTATTTCCGCCCCCCTAGGCTAACCAAGCCGTACCAGCCTAGCCGTAGCACCAAAGAACCAGATACGCCCTAACCTAGATAATATTAGATGCACTTATGCCGTTAATTTCACCCAGTTCTATAAACAAAAAGATATAAAGGTGATAAGGATCTATATAGTGGAGCTAGTAGAACTAGTTAAATAAGAAGAACACTAACAGCTGCTTAAAGAGCTGCCTATAGGCCTAATAGAAGTACTAAACCTATCAAAAAGATCTTTCCGCCAGCTGGTAGAAGGCAACTATATAATAAAGGAAGCCTATAAAGCGCTACCCCCTTATTTTTATAACTTCCTTAAGACAAACCTAAAAACTAAGCCTAAGTTTCTACGCTAAAAGATAGTTGACACTAATATTAAGAAATTCCTAAAAGGCAAACCAGGATTAACCTATAAAGATATTCTATAATGCTTACCAAAAGAGTTTCGCGAATATATTAAACACTTCCTCCCTAAAAATATAGATAAGCTGCCCCCTTACCAACCATAGGACTATAAAATTGAGATTATACCTGGAAAGCAGGCCCTATATTATAAAAACAGACTACTCTCACCCACTAAACTTAGTTGTGTAAAGAAATGGATTAACGAGATGCTAGATAAGGGTTTTATCCATAAATCAACCTTACTAGCCGCTGTACCACTCCTCCTTACTGCGAAACCTGGTGGTAGTGTATAAATCTGCCATGACTACCAAGGCCTAAACACAGTTACTATTAAGAATTGGTACCTATTACCACTAATCTGCAAGACACTTAATGCACTCTATAGTGCTAAGTACTTTACTAAGCTTAATGTAATTGCTGCGTTTAACTAGATCTAGATTGCGGAAGGTTACAAGTAGCTTATAGTATTTATCACCCGGTTCAGACTCTATAAGATATTAGTTATACTGTTTAGTCTCTATAATACGCCCACTATATTCCAGAACTATATTAACCATATTTTATATAACGCCCTTAATAACTACTATACTGCCTATCTTAATAATGTCCTTATCTTCTCTAAAATACGCACTAAGCACACTAAATATATAAATGAAGTTATCTAGAGACTTAGCAACGCCAAACTACAGATTAATATTAATAAGTCTGAGTTTTATGCTACTAAAATAAAATATCTTGGCTTAATTATCTTGACTAATGGCATGACTATAGACCCTAAGAAGGTGCAGGCCTTATAGGAATAGAAGAACCTAACATTAATTAAAGAACTACAGCAATTTTTTAGCTTCGCGAACTTTTACTAATAATTTATCTAAAGCTACTCCGTAGTTGTTAAACCTATAACTAGGCTACTAAAGAAGAGTACTAATTAGTTATAGGGCCCTAATTAAGCACAAGCCTTTCAAACACTAAAGATAGCGTTTACCACAGCACCAGTCCTAGCATACTATAACTATATAAAGAAAACCGTAGTAGAGATAGACGCCTTGAACTAGGCTTTAGGAGGAGTACTTTACTAAGCTAGCGAAGATGGTAAACTTAAGCCAGTTGTATTCTTCTCTGCCAAGCACTCCGCCCTAGAATATAACTATAAGATATATAATAAGGAGCTCCTAGCAATTATAAAAGCACTAGAAGAATAGCACCCTAAACTATAAGAAACTAAGCAACCGTTTAAGATTATTACGGACTATAAGAACCTCTAGACCTTTATAACAACAAAATAACTAAACTAGCGCTAAGTCTGATAGGCTAAGTTCCTCTCTTAGTTTAACTTTATTATTACCTATAGGCCTAGCACCAAAGCCACAATCTTAGACGCTCTTAGCTGTCTTCTAGGCGTAGTACCTGCTAATACTGGTGACAAACGTCTACGATACTAAGACCGCGTTATCTTACTACAAAAAAAAGTTGACCCCGCTATCCTAGAAGAGCTGTTAAGCAAATCCCAAGACTAGAGTGTTAAAGACTTTATCGTAGTAATAGACCCAGAGCCTAAGAAAAAAACCCTTAAGGAGCTTATTAAGAATACCTATAAGGAGAATAAACTCACTAGGGATATATTAGCTGCGCTACGCAAATGGGAAAGCCGTAAAGTATGTTACTAGCCTAAGTAGATTAGGAAGTTACTCCACTATAATAAATCCAAATATTTAATTGTCGACGGCCTAATCTACTATAGGAATTAAGTATTTATCCCTAATTTACCTAAACTCTAACTAGAAGTCGTACACCGCATGTATAGTTTAGGTCCTACGGGCCACCCAAACTGCATTAAGACGCTAGACCTCCTTAATCAAACCTATTAATAGCTAGGTATTTTACAGTTTACAGCTACCTTTATAAAAGACTGCGCTCTTTGCTTCTGTATAAAGACCCCACGCTTAGTACTACCTGGTTTCCTAAAACTACTAGAACTACCAGTCCACCTATAGACTAATATCTCTATTAACCACGTTGTTAACCTGCCTAAGTGCCTTTATAACGGCAAAACATACAGATATATCTTTGTCGTTGTTAACCGCCTAACGAAGATAAGACACTTTATTCCTATTACTAGCCTAGATACTAAGGAGCTTATTAAAGCATTCATCCACACTGTCTATAAGTTACACGGCGCTCCAAATACTATCGTTTCTAATAGAGGCTCTTTATTTGTTTCTAACTTCTGGCGTCGCCTAAACTAGCGCCTAAAGGTAACCCTAAGCCCTAGTTCTATATAGCACCCTAAAATAGATGGCTAAACCGAGATTATTAATGCAGTAATGAATAAGTACCTACACGCCTTTATAAGCTTCACCTAAAACAACTAGGTAGATTGGCTCCCCCTTACCAAGTTTACTACAAATAACCAGATTAATAAGACTACAGGAATCTTACTATTCTTTACCAACTATAGCTATAACCCATATCTAGGCGTTAAACTAGCGGGCCCCTAGCTATTAGCCCTATCTATATATATAAAGAAGGAGTACCTATAAGCTAATACTATTACTAACCGCTTTAAGCGTATTTTAACCCAGCTTAAAGCCCTAGCTTATATCTCCCAGTGACGCTATAAAGACAACGCTAATATAAAACGAAACAAAGGTACAATATTTAAAAAGGATGATATGGTTATAGTTAGCCTTAAAAATATAAAGACTAACCAGCCCAAGAGGAAGTGGGATAATAACTAGGACGGACCCTAGCCTGTCCTAGCTGCCTATAGAGGAGCAGTTATAGTTAACCTCCTAAACTATATTTGTGTTAACAAGTCTTTTTACACTTTAAAAGTCCGCCTTTGGTTCCCTAAAGAGATCTCTAGTTAAGCACGCATTAACAAAGAGGAATGTTATAATATTATAGAAAGGATAGCTAAAAGAGACGATAATGGTAACATTACAGACAAGTGGGAATTTAAAAAGATCCTTAATGTATATAATAAATAAATAGACGAGTACGGCCTAATATATTATATTAAGTAGAAGTATTATAATGAAGAAACTTAGGAACCCAAGAAGTCCCTAAAAGGGTGTGAGTGCACACTATATAAGTTTTATAAACAACACCCTAAGAAGCCCGGACCCCCAGACTGGGTATAAGATAAGGAAAAGTTACGCCAAGGTTATAGCCAACCACGATATTAATTTGTGGTGGTTAAGATGTTATAGAACTTTAACCGCTGGTTAAAGTTGTCTAATTAGCTAGATTCTTGCCAAGGAACGCCGTAAAATGCCATGTAGATCAATTCTGGTGGCGGTATAGAGTTCTGCCAACTTTATTTACTAAACTAACCAATCAGGATTTTCTATCCCTAGGATGGAAAATCGCCATTAACTCGGCTAAGGGCGGTAAGCGGAACTGATATCTTCGCAACAAAAACCAGCCCCTACGCATTACCTGTTTTTAAAGTTATTTATTTGGTTTGGGGACCAAACCTTCTAGGGAAGGGGAGTACTATTACGGCACTAACCTGTTGTATACTGTCTCGTACTGTTTCCTACTATTGGCTGGCCCACCATTAGCGCCTTGGCGGGCTGGCCCTACTATTTATATACAATACCCCCTTTCTATCTTCTTCTCCTCTTTATACCACAATGTAGTTATTTAGCCTACTTGCATTATAGTACTGTAACAGTCTGTCCTGTCCTTGTAGTCTTGGTAATGTCCTTAGGGTCCTGTTCTATGTCCTTATCCTATTCGTGGCCTTGTAGATATATTTAAGTTCCTTCTTAAGAAAGAAGAGTAGTGATAAGCTTTGGATAATGTTAGCGACTTGGTTAATCAAGGTATAAGCACGGTAAGAAAGTCGCGCAAGCCTGTATAATTGGATTGTCTATAAACAAGGATCCAAAGCTAGAGAAAGGAAAGGGGAAGAACAGAAGCACCGCTCGAAGCTATATACAATCCTCTGGTCACGTGATGGTAACTTGCTATTACGTGATGGCAAGTTGCGGCAATCTGACGGCAATTTGCTAGTACTGTTTTCGACCAGCGCCATAACAACATACACATGCATTTCTTATATGCGCATTCCTCGCGTGTTATAAGTACGCGAGGCCTTGTATATAGAATAGGAATAGACATCTATAAACCTAAGAGCATACCTATAACAAAGTGATTATAGGTCTGCAATAGGTTAAAGCATACCAATAATAAGATTAATTTTTTAAAAAGTTTATATAGTTATTTAGTATTATAAAGACATTTCTTAAACTTTAATTAAATAACCTTTATATTAAAAATAAATACCTATTAATTAATTAATATAATATATAAAAGAAGATACTTATAAATATACTAAAGAGCCTACTATAAAGACTAATAAAGGTATTATAAAGACTATAAAGGCTATTATAAAAGCTATTAATATTCCTATAGATAATATATATATTATAGGTTTAATAGAGCTTTATATAAATATTTATATAGACGTTTATTATTAATTAAAAGACTAAAAGATAAAAGGAATAATAATTTCAGTATATTTCTTGCGCCTATGGTAGGCTTTTGTCCTTTTAAAACTAAGTACTGCTATACTACTACTCTACTACCGTACTACTGCCAGTTCTACTACTACTACTATTACCACTCCCGCCACTGCTGCTACTACTACCGCTACTACCACCTCTACTGCTACTGCTGCCTCTACTGCCTCTGCTAATTCTACTACTATTCCTACTGCTCCGTTCCCCACTCCTACTAATGCTTTAGCTATTGTCTAGGCTGCCAGCGACCGTCCTAGTAGCCACTACTCTACTCCTCCTCGTCCTGCTGCTGCCGCCATTCCTTATACTGCTGCTCTTGCTCTTGCTACTGCTGCTCCTGTATCTACTGTATAGCCTATAGCCGCTGCTGGCGCTCCTGTATCTGCTGCGGAGGCTGCTTAGGAGGCTACTGCGGAGATTGCTGCGGAGGATGCTGCTGAGGCTGCTGAGACTGCGGAGGAGACTACCGCGGAGACTACTGCGGAGACTGCTGCGGGGGGTTAAAAGGGAGATCCATAGAGTAGTAGTAGCAATGGGCTGTGTACGCGATACGCGGTGGTCGTGTAACGCGAAAATTGGTGTCCTGCACGTGACAGCATCCAGATGGGGAAGAGCTCCGTACACGGCTCCCCCTAAGCCGGTTGTAGAGCCGTTCGTAGAGTCGTTCGTAGAGTCGTTCGTAGAGCCGCTACAGAACTGTTGCAGAACCGTTCGTAGGGTCGTTCGTAGGGTCGTTCGTAGAGCCGTTCTAGAGCCGTTGCGGGGCCGTCATAGGGCCGTTCGTAGAGCCGTTCGTAGAGATGCAGACCCGTCGTAGAGCCGTTCGTAGAGACGATGCAGACTCGTCGTAGAGCCATTCGTAGGGCCGTTCGTAGAGTATTTGTAGACCCGTTGCAGAACCGTTTGTAGAGACGATGCAGAGCCATTCGTACCGACCATTGTATGGGCGACTGTATGGGCAGTGGTAGAGCCGTTGTAGAGCCGATCGTGGAGCTGTTGCAGAGCCATTCGTAGA
>Ga0307507_10000300_pt1 | contig 99254 bp, 67 predicted proteins | sample 7_EM_MG_FD_207223 | JGI IMG/M metagenome (GOLD analysis project Ga0307507, IMG submission 207223) | Populus trichocarpa ectomycorrhiza microbial communities from riparian zone in the Pacific Northwest, United States - 7_EM | ecosystem: Host-associated > Plants > Roots > Unclassified | place...
CTTACGCTCCTCGCCCTCCCTTATTCCAATGAATAAGCTTTATTAACCAACATCACTGTAACCTACTCGAGTAGTCGTTATTGGTGAGTCACCCTGTGTAACCAACAGTGATAAAGAAGAAAAAAAAAGAGGAAGAAAGAATTATAGCAAGGGAGGCTAATAGAGTAATTATAGAGCTTATTTACCGCTGGCCCTAAGGAACGTAGCTACCTTTACATTTCTATAGCCTAGGAACTCTGGGGGAGACTTTTTCTATAGAACCTGCTCCCCTACCTTTATTATCTACTGGAGCTTCTATACCGCAAATAGGTCCGTCATTTTAGCTAGGTTGGCACCTTTAGCCTTTATAACGCGTCCGGCTACTACTTTCCCCTTATCTTTACTATAATGGTGGAAGACTTATTCTAGAAAGGACTAAGACTAAATGTAACGTGGCCCGCCTCCACGTCGCCATACGGCCAAAAAGACTGAGAGTGCTTGCGAACTTGTCGCAAGCGCGGCGGGACCTAATATATATACTCTTACACTAAAACCCTTATCTCCGTCGTATATATTATGTATTAATATAATATTAAGCCCGTAGGTCTCGGCCAACTCTAGTATCTACTTCTTGCCAATATCCTATGCGCTATATATGCCTAAGGAAAACCCTTCCTTACCTTACACACAGACTCCTCCTTTTCCCTTAAGGATTCGTCTGTCTATATAATATACCCTATTATTCTATTATTAGACTCCCTATCCACGCCTTATCTTCTAGCTGTTAACACTTTTAGGTAATATATAAATTGGCTTTTTAAGCCTTAGTAGCTTATCTATATGTATAAATAGGTTAACATATTTCCAGATTTAATTGGTGTCAGCTTTCCCCTTAATAACCTCTATCTATTTATCCCAGTCATTTAGGCTCACAGTGATTACAATATGGGTGGCTGGTGTTTTATTATTGAAAAGCCATATTTAACGCCTTTAGCGATGATGTAATTACAACTTCAAATCAAAAACGATGCAGTAGATGACCTAGGTTTATAACCAGACAATTAAGTATGAGAACTCTATAAATTAAAACTGACTCTAGAAATTTTTTATATATATGAAATGGATGGCAAAAGGGTGATAACGATGCTGACGACAACAATGCATAATTGCCGCTGTAAACAACGCCTCTTAGTTAGTAATAGGCAATGGAAATCAACGCCACTTAGTTAGTAATAGGTAATAAAAATAAAATAATAAGACATACGATGGCAATAAATAGGGTGGTGAGTCATAAGGTGGTAGGAAGAAAAGTAACCAAAGCCAATCGTGCTCGACAAAGATCTTATTCACCCCGACATTCATGGCGCCTATACAGGACTCGTATGTCCAAGCTACAACTGCAATGGCGCCCACCGCCTTCTGTTCCGGCTTGTCTTCGTTCTTGCTATCTCAGCTCTTGGCTCCTTCATGTCCTCGCACTTATCGATGACCGTTTCCTCAAGCGCACTGGCGGTCTGCTTTGTCAGGTTGGCCCAAGATTGCGTAGCTTCGGCATTAAGAATACCCGGGACAACAGCTTTTACGCCAATTTCGACGGGTTCGCGAAGGGATGGGAACGCTTCGGCAGACTTCTGCGGTTGTGGTGCAAGTTTAGAAGGTGGTGCCCGTGCTTCGAGACCCTTGATCAACTGAGCAGTTTTGGTTTCTGACCAACCAGGGGCCACTGAGGTGGTAGCATTGGTTGCATTACGGCTTGCCTTGGCGATAAGTTCAGGGAACGGTTCGCGGACTACAACCTTTGCATGATCTTGATCGGGGGTTTTTGTGCTGGCTTCCAAGCCCTTGACGAGCTGAGCCGTTTTGTTTGGAGCCCAGACACTCTTTTCCAACATGAATTCCATCCGCCCTGTAGGTACGGTTATCATGGTTTCGACCTGGTCCTTTCCTGAGTCGGCCGGATCAGGAAAGGAGTCCTGAGGGAGCTTCGGGCCCCCAGCTTTGCGTCTAGATCTGCCAATGTCATAAATGCCTGAAGCAATTGGTACGTGTATTTCCAGTCGTTATACGTACTTAGCGGAGCCCGATAACTCACATTGTCCGGCGCTACAGCGAACATTCTTGCGTACACCCTCTGGCACACTTAAGTTGTGAGATGACACGTTACGCCTCGCACGGTAAACTACGTTCTCCTTTAGAGTCGAAAACATGTCTCTAACGCGCGGGGACGCGTGTGACTCCGCAAGTTGCCGCGGGGTTTGACGGTGTGTTGTTGTATCAGGATCTGCACCGGACTTGGCGAGGTGGTCAAGAGTTAGAATCACTTCCTCCTCCCTGTCCAAACGGGCCCACGTGAGGACATCGTGCAATGGTGTTTGTCCGTAACAATCAACGGCATTCGCGTCTGCCCCGCTTCCTAGGAGGTTATCCACCATCTGCAGAAAATTGAATCGACAAGCAATATGAAGGGCGGTAGTCTGGTCGTGGATATACACTATCGGATTGACGGGGCCGTCACAGTGTTTCATAATGTGGCAGGCTACGTCTTTGTGTCCTTGAACCAGGGCTGCGTAAAGCGCCGTGTATCCCTGTTCATCGGGCAAGTTGGGATCAGCTCCTGCATCAAGCAAAAGAGACACGATGGCAAGTCTGCCGCTGGCAGATGCTATATGCAGGGCAGTCTGGCCTTGGTGGTCGCAGTCTATAGAGCGCCAGCACAGTGAGCCGCATTCGTGAGTCCTCGAAGTCCGTGTCCGGAGATCTATTTCTGCTCCGAAGTCCAATAGTTTGGAGACTGTCTGAAACAACATCGATTCCCAGCAGCGTGGTTCATGCATGTTAAAATGCGGAGACAGGATGTAATCGACGATACGGAACTTGCGCCAGGGACACCTTCGCATTACAGCTATATGAATAGCAGCAATGCCATATTTGTTAGCTGTGTTGGCGTTTGCTCCTCTGGTTAGAAGAAAGCCTGTGGTTCGTGGTAAAGCATAATTGCACGCGATACGAAGAGCCGAATCAAGCTCTTTTGGGCTGCTGGCCAGGGACCTTGGTAATGTCAAATAGAGAGGTGTGAGATCTGGATAATCCTCCACATCCTGGTTGATATCGGCCCCACTCTTCATCAATTCTGCTGCAACTCTCGGTGCGTCGGCCAGCAAGGCAAAATGAAGGAAGGTGAAATCTCGAGGAAAGCGTCTGAAGCTTGTCGAAATCGGTCTGAAATAATTAAGCCAGTGTGCAACCTCAAAGCAATAACTAGCTTAGAAGACTCCATACCCATTAAGATTGATTTGGTTAGTGGAGTAAATCAGATATTGAACAAGATTTACCGAGTCAAGCTTAACAGCGTGAAAGAATAAATTCAGAGTACACTGCCCAGGTTGTCTTGGGTCAGATCTTTTCGCTAGGGCGGAGTCGATCAAGAGGTGGAACAAGCGCCAGTGGAATTGGCGACCCAGACGGCTAAAGGAACTAAGATCCTGGCTGCTGAGAAATCCCGCGATGTGCAGCAACAGCTCCGTGGGCAAACTGAAAAGCCCCGGTTTTTGCGACATGGTCGAATCGAGGAGGATCTGGCTACCACTGCGTAGGTTTCCGAATCAATGGTAGAACTCTGTCACATATTGGGGGGGCTGATATGGCGCGGCTACGACCTACAGTGGGGTGTCATAAGTGTCCGCTCTTGGGCCCCACCAAATGTGACAACTCCTACTAAATTACTATGCAACAACCACAAAATCGATTCTAGAGCTTTAAAATATTTATGAGGCTTATCGCCATATAAATCTAGCTATCGCGACTTTTTTTTTGGAGTCTAAAATCTTGTGTGCCACCCGTCAGCTTCCTTAACAGCCATACACCTCTCGTGCATACTCGCGATTAACGACTCAAAGAAACTAGGTGCAATCTCGCTCTAATAAATCGCTAGAGCTCTAGATAGCTCCTTAATAACCTCTTCCTTTAACCCATGCATTTAAGCGATATATGGAAACCTTTTATAGAGCCTTTCTTTGAGTTGTACCCAAGCGTGCTTAATTAGGTTTAAATTGGGCGAGTAGGGCGGCCAATTAATTACCTCCACAACGTTTTCCTTGAACCATTTGGCTGTAATCCTTGCTTTATATATTAGAGCGTTATCTTGCATAAACTGGAGGCCTGGCTTGTAGATTTGGGGTATCTAATCTTCCAAAACTTTAATATATAACCCAGCAGAATACCCCCCCTTGGGTGCCTCCTTATCCCTTTCCATAACTACCAAATTGGAGGCTCCAAGAGCTCTAGAAAAGCTTGCCTATACCATTACGGTATGCCCCTTATCCTTTTTATATATATTAATCTTATCTTTATCCCATTTCTGCTCTAGTATACAAAAAATATAAGAAGGTCGCTTGCCTGTGCTTCTCTTAACCGAACACTCGTCGCTCCATATAATCTTGCTCCACCTTAAGCACTCCCACGCTAAGTGTTCAATTGCCTACCTTAATTGAGCTCTTGCCAAGTTGTGTGTAAGCATAGGGCGCTTCTTAGTTATCCATTTTTTAATGTGGTATTTGCGTAATATTTAATGCAACGTACTCTAGCTTACAGGAAGGCCTGCCTTAAACGCCAGCTTATTATACGTGATCCTAGGATTTATACGAAAAATCCTTAAGAGCATACGTTCGTCTCGTTCTGAATGCTCTAGAGGACATCCAATTCAAGCAATAGAAAAGCCTTGTGGTTGTTAGGGTGCATTTCATAGGGTGTCTCGTACCGTTGATTTAGGGAGGTTTAATACAATCGCGATTTGAGAGGCTCTAACTCCTGCACCAGCATAGCTAATAACTACTCCTCTTTCGAATGGAGTTAACTCCTTACGGTGAGGAATATTACCGCTAATTGGAGCTAACGCACGACGTGGCATGGGTGTATGATAGGGTAGAAAAAGTAGGGGGGAGGACTGCAAAAGTTTGTTGAGGGAAAAGCACGGACACTTATGACACCCCACTGTAGGTTACAGTCGCTTCGGAAAGAGACGATCAAATGTCAGAAACCATGATCAAAAATAGAAATTTGCCGAATCCTCACCTGTTTGAACCCTTTTTCTGTACTCGCGTATGCCACCACCCATCCTCCATGCTAATATATCACCGTCGCCTATTTTTTGAAGCCATTTAAAGCCTATATTGTTTCCTATTTTAGTTAGCGCCATGACGCATAGGAGGAGAGACAAAGCACCTAGGAATACTGCAAGGAACACTTCTAAGCGCCTAAAGAGGTAGACCTTACTGTTAAACCTACACCATCTATACTGACGCCTTCTACTGTTGTAGAACAGCCCAAAGATTATCGAACCTTTATTCTAAATATAATTGTATGCGCTGATACCACGAAGATATTTACTAACGTTTTAGCTGTCCTGTTTGGAGCCTTTAAATACTAAGAGTTTGTTGCCCAAAATACGCATTAAGCCAATGAATATTACGGTCTTCGTTCTTTCTAGCTTGATTAATTAACTGCTGTTATTGCGTCATCGAATCTAAAGGATCCTATAATACCCAAAGAGGTTAATGATGCAGACGAATGGCGCGAAGTAGAGGGAATAATAGAGGCATAGTTAAAGTACGTGAGGAGGGCATGGAGGGTTGATCCTATAGTCAAATACAGGGCCATTACTGCACCTGTTGACGCGTCTGCTAAAGCTAGAGACGCTGATTTTACTGCGGCTATTAATGCGGCGCTTTAAGTAAGAGGGATGCTTAAGCATGCGCTGCTTAATGACAATATAGGCCATATAAAGCTGCATAGGGTTGGTTTGACGTACGGGCTTATTAATCGCATAGTGGATAACTTGGAGGACTTTAGAATAGATTGGCGACGTCGTAGTGCTACAGTAGAGGCCTTACTTGACGTCTTAATTGGTAGGCGCTCTATATAATAATAGACCTTGTCCTTCCCTTTATCTACTGCTTAATTCCTATCTATAAGAAATGGCCTTTCGCCCTTTTATTAAATCCTTATTGCTCTACCGCATGGTTTAAAAAGTCGCCAAAGTTATTCCATAGTTTAGCTTCAAATTGATGAGTATGCAGCCATCGCTTTAAGTCGTAAAAAGAGGCCTTAATTGGATTAAAATTGGGCGAGTAAGGAGGAAGATATTTAAGTCTAACACTAGCAGCATTGCAGAGGCGTTGAACTTCCTAGGTTTAAGTAAGCAGCAGCGTTGGCGTGTATCCTTATAACCTTTCTACTATCTCCTTCGCTTTAATCCAGCCGACAGCGTACTCCGTGCCACTATTATATTATATTCGTCATATAGAAACCAGAGCATCTCTTTAAAATAGGCGTCTGGGCTGTAAGGTATTTAAGGAGGCCCTAAGGTACGCGTTAATAAATTAATATTAATAACACCTAACGTTATACATCTAGAGCCTTATCCATAAGCAGCAGCGGCCTGCCACTTGCCTTAATCGGTGGATTAATCTGGCCATATCTCTTCAAATTTACCCTCTAGCGTTGAAGAGTAGGTTAAGGAACGCCGGTCTTAACTTTTATATAGAAATCGTCGTTGCCGAGGTCAATTAGAGCTTGTACAATCGACTTCTATTTAGTCAACCAGGCAGGTTTGCCCATGGCTTCAAATATAAGGTAATAATAAGGCAATGGGTGGTGGCATGCGCGAGTACAGAGAAAGGGTTCAAACAGGTGAGGATTCGGCAAATTTCTATTTTTGATCATGGTTTCTGACATTTGATCGTCTCCTTCCGAAGCGACTGTAATACAAGGTTAGGGCCACCCCCCATGGTATTACGAGCGAGCTAATCCCGTCAGGACCTGCCAAGAATGGAAAAGATCAGAGATAATTATATAAAGTGTGACTCCTCATTAGCCTTCCCTAAAATTTTAGCCCAGCCTTTAAATGTCTAACGTCGTTGTATTTGGGTACGTAATGACAATATAAAGGTATTTTGAAATTAGGTATCTAACTCTCTCTAGTGCCGGTGTCATTGGCCTTCAGACGGCTGTGACACTGGTTGAAGCAGGCTACAAGGTTACTGTTATAGCGAAACACTTTCCTGGAGACGAATCAACAGAATATACTTCTCCCTGGTAAGTAAACACGCCTATGTATCCAATTTTTTTCTAAGTTACAAGGGCCGGTGCGCAATGGCGAACACATGCTACGGTAGATCAAATAGAGCAGTGCCAATGGGATATCGCGAGTTATAAATATTGGATAAACATGACTAAGAAGGGTGCGGAAAGTGGAAGTGAGAATGGCATTGAGGTAGGCAAGATTTTGCTTGTACCATTCGCAGCCAAGAGAAGTACCTCACGATCTATCACCTACGATACCCCTCAAATATTGATTGGCCCACAAAAAATCATATGAGATCTTTGGATACTACGAGGCCATTCGTCAAGAGTAACTACCCTTCTTACACCAGTGAAGACCATCGACCCGGACGATACGGTCTGGAAACTCCCAGAGAGAGAGGCTCCGAACTCTTTTCTAAGATTCAAGACACAAGTCTACTCCCACACTGTTGTGGACAATCAGCTAACTATATTCCATCGCAATAGATCTATCCGTCTTACTTTTACTGGTACTTCCTTTTCATATACCTCCTCTACCGTTCCGTCTCTTTCTAGTCTCGTTAAAACACCAACCTCTACAGGGCCACACCAACCGAGGAATCCGTGTCCCCATCGTCAATCTGGTTCGCATCTCATATACGTAATTTCTCCGTACTCCCTGCTAGATCTATGCCGCCAGATACTTATGCAGGTGTCTTGTACGACTCAATAGCCATCAATCCGTCTAAATACCTGGCCTCACTCCTCTCCCGTGTTACCAACCTAGGTGCATCCACTATCCGTGCCATGCTTCCTACAGAGGCTGGTCTTGCAGGAGCAATTGAAGAAGCCGAAAGGCTTCTAAGTCAAGTAGGGACGGAAAAGATGGAAGTGGCTGCATTTGTTAACTGTACTGGCTTAGGCGCGAGAGAGTTAGTAAAAGATGAGAACGTGTTTCCAATCAGGGGACAAACGCTCCTCGCATGCATCCCTTCTGTAACGTCGCCACTCAATCAACCGAGCTCACCTCTTCCGCCTCCCGCCATATATACACGCGAAGACGCAGCCACCCCCTCCATAACATACATAATCCCACGTCCGGGCACCTCAACCTACGTGCTCGGCGGCACAAAACAAGTCAACAATTGGACTGTGGCTGCTGATAAAACCACGACGTTGGAGATTATAGAGCGGTGCAGAGCACTTTGGCCTGCATTGAGAGAGGCCGAGATTGAGGTGTTAGCTACGCAGGTAGGTTTTAGGCCTGGACGAAAAGGGGGCGCGAGATTGGAGGCGGAAGAGGTGCAGGTGAACGGGAAAACGAAGTTTGTAGTGCATCAGTACGGGCATGGGGGCGCAGGCTATCAGAATTCGATTGGAAGTGCGGAAAAGGCTGTAGCATTGGTTGGAGAGTGTGTTCGAAAAAGGGACGATAAGGAAGTGTGAGAAACAGGTGAAGGACCAAGAGATCGCAAGTAGAGACTGGAGTATCAATTTCCTCTATTTGAGAAAGTATCTGTATTCAGCATGAAAAAGCCGACCGCACTTTTTGTTTCATCAAATAGCTGGCGGTCGTGTGATTCGGCTATGCAGCTTTCAGCCCAGACAGGTACTGTAGCTTAGCTGGAAGATGGTGCTCTCAAAACATCATATACGTTTTTTGAAATGACACGGGTTGATAGGAACGCCGATGGCAGTCGTGCTGATGGCCAATTGAATAGGAAATACAATAATACAGAGGAATTTATAATGGTAAAGTAGCCCGACGACTGCTGACACAATTCTGCATCTGCTTGGGTATATCTCTCGATCTCCGTGAGCTGTGCCATAACGCAATCATAGGATCCTGTACCAGTAACAGAGCCGCCTTACTAGTAGCACCAAAACGCCATAAACAGGGGTGCTGAACCCTATAATCCTCCTTGGATTGCAAACGATGATAAAATTAGTACTAATGCGTTTATCAAAGCCCACACGAACGGTATCCACGTAGACATCCTGAAGTAGCCGGCATTATACACGCCACCTAATCTGTTATTCATTAGTCCTAGGACGTACATCTCACTTCCCCAGCCCCATCGTACTCTTCCACCTTACTCCATCATAGAGTCCCTTGCAGCGTAAAAATATTTCACTTACAATCCTCCAATCACGCTTCCTGCCACTACTCCTTCAATTCCTCCTAGCACTGCATAAATAACTGGCACGACCCATACCACTTTCCAATTGCGCCACTGCACCCCGCAGGCCCATCCCGCAACTACGAAATGCACTGCGGCATAGAACAAGAGCGTCCAGAGTGTTGTAAAGCGCCAGATATCGGTCGGGTGGTAGAGGTAGTAAGCTTGGGGCCCGCGGACGGGGACAGGCCAATATAGGGAAGGAAAGCTGGGAGTTGTGTAGTCAAGTGGGGCGGCAGAAGAGATACGTTGAATGAAGCTAAGGGTGATGTTAGTAAAACTTATCATAAAGAGATCCGCATATGACCGACCTCATCTAATCAGCATCTTTCGTGGAACAGGGCAAGCCGTTCGACAGGACTGATAGTTTGGGAGCTTGATTTACCCTTCGTGGCAGGTTGATGACAGAAAGTGACCTTTCAAACCATGGGGAACGTCCAAAGTCGCTCAGCTCTACGAATTTATTAAGCCACAATAACGTAGGTTTTTAATTTTTTAAATAGATAAAGGCGTTAAGGTACCATAAGATATTATACCTATATTTTTATTATTTCATATCCCTCACGGTTATTATATTATTAAGTTGTAAAGAAGATGACTACTTTGCGGAGCCAGTTTTTTGTCACCCGCGTAGATAGAGATGGAGGAACTTTTTTCCAGTGACCTCGGCATCTGAACATCCTATTAACTATGCGCCTCTGCCGTGCATGAAGAAATCATTATAACGGAAACAATCAAGGCTGAAGTTATGCCAGCGGACCGCCTCCTCAGCACGCTTCTCCGCTCCCTTCAAACTTATGCGGAACAGCAGGATACCCTACGGTAATCAACTACCCTTTCCCCATACCGTCCCTATCGATAAATTCCTACTCTTATTATACCAAGCACACGTTACTGATATTTCTCTACACACAGGCTCTTAGCAACTGCAACATCCCTTCTAACAACTTTAAGTAACCCGCATAACCTCTCGCTCCTAACATCTCACCTCCTCACCGCGCCCGCTCTCTGGGACCGCCCCTCCGGTCTCCGCACTTGCCTTCGTCTCCTAAGTGTCTTCCACTCTGCCATCAGCACAATCCTCACACACCACCATGCTGTACTCACAAACTCTGCTCCTCCACCTGCCCCAAGTCAATTACCTATTGGTGGTGGTTTATCCCCCGATGAATGGGTCCGAGCTGTAGTTGCAGGCGCAGATGAGAGGAGCCCACGGTGGAAACACTTAATGGTGCTTGGCGGGTTTTTAATTGGAATCGGAAGTCAAGAAGAACAGGGACTAGATTTGGGATGGGCCAGAGTTTTGAGGAAGAGGTTGGAGGGCGCGCTAGTGAAGGCGACAAATTTGGCCCTGGTAGAGGTAAGAGAGATGGGCGAAATGGATGCGACGGGGGGGTGGAGTATAGCGTTGGTTTTCAATCATGCGTTTGGATGTCTTGGGGACGTAGAGAGAGCTAGGTTAGACTACGATGTGAGTGCACTTTTCTGTAATGTCACTGATTCCATGGTACTTATGGCTACTCAGCTTCTCCTACCTGTACTTATCGGGACAGCATTTTTCTCGAGTGAGGGATTCCAATCAGCTTATTTTCTGGGGACAGTGGAATTGGATGTTGTGGAGGTAGAAGGGAAGAAGTTTAATTGGCCGGTAGGCATTGTCTCCCTTTATGACTCTTCAGGTATTGAACAACAGTAGGCCAGCTCGCCATCGTTCAAACAGGTTGAGACGATGACATCACGCCCACTGGTAACATCGATGGGCCCTTTATCACGGCTAATGGCACATTCCGTGGAGCATGTCAGGGATCCGTGGTTGATTCAAACAATGATGGATGACCTGGCCAGCTTCTCTCGAGCACTTATGACCCAATGGAGACAAAACAAACTCTCTGGGATTGATGCATCAGAAGAATCGCTATACCTAGATGATGAGGCTCGAACAAGAACTATCCCTTCTCTTTGGAAACTGTTAAAAGCGGCCCTATTTGCCACGACCATTGTTTTACGAGGCGTAATGGGTCGTGTCCTAGGTGACAGCACACTAGCTGCCGATGGAGGTAAGCCATATTTACAGCGCATATCTCACTCTATTGTCCAATACTTTTCACTGATATTTTAATAGTGGCGCCCGTTCTCGCAACTCAAACGCTCCACACTCTCCGACATCTTTATTTTATCTCCTCGCGTCTCGGACCCTCTTCCTTCTCTCAGCACACTTTCGTCTATCTAACTGCCATTGATATCCTTACGGCCTATCCCCTCCAATCGGACGCTTTCCTCAAATCTATTGCTTCTTCTCACTTTGGCCAAATCCCTCGCCATCCCCTTGACCGTACACTGGATCTTTATTTCCTCAATACTGTAGAACATTTCACGCTCGTCCTATCGCCTGCCACCAACGAAGAGCTGCTCGTTGCAGCCGCTGTACCGTATCTTGCTGCTGGAGGAAACCATAATATGTTGCCTATCTTCGAGGCCGCGCATAGCGTCATGCTCGCCGTTCTATCCGCACCACAGAGCGCCGAGATAACTGCGAAGCACTTACCTTTCTACATTGACGCGCTTTTTAAAGTCTTCCCGGAGAATCTCTCTCCGCGTCAGTTCAGGCTAGCGTTCAAGACGCTCCTACGTGTCACCGCTCCGCCGTCTCCCCTTTCAGCTACCCAGCCAGACCTCCCGGCCACCCTATTGGAGCTGGTACATCACCGCGTTCTCCACGCTCCAACGTCTCCCCTTCCACCAGACTCTGTCGCCCTAGCTCTTGCGGGATCGGATGCCCCGCCTCCGGCACTGTCTGAACAGGCGGTATTAGTCCTGACGTTACTGGATGCACTCCCTTTCCTCCCCGTAATACTACTCGAAGAGTGGCTGCCACTGTGTGCAGAATTAATGAATGTGATTGAAGATAACGACATGCGGGATGTTACGAAAAGGCGGTTTTGGGAGGTGTTGGTAAGTGGGGAGATGGATCCAGAGAGGAGCGGTGTTGCAGTCGCTTGGTGGACGAGCAAAGGCGGAGTAGAGGCGGTGCTTTACGGAAGGGAAAGATTAGCGGAGGGGGATAAAGTGATGAGTGGTGCATTACCGGCTGAGGGAAGGGACAGTAAGCTATAACCGATGGTTAAAAGGTTGGGCATTTGTGCTACCCGTGGCGTATTAAAAGAACGAAGTAATATTTTCTATCGGATAAACATGTTAATAGTGGGTACCCTGATCCAGCCTTTAACTCCTTAATAAACGTTAACAGCAGGTAGGCTACCATCTCACACACTTGAAGATGGAGTCCATGATACACCATTTCATAATCTCGTTCTTGCGTTTACCATTTGCTATATATTAATGATCTTTGAAAACATGCAAGGGGCTAATTATCTGATCACATCCTCCCAGCTGTCTGCATAAGCAACCGTATAGCCACCGTCTACCCGCTTTAGGGCATCATCCTTTTCCATTCTCTTAACATACATTGTCCACTCAAGGACCGAGCTTTGTCCTCGATCCTCGATGCTTAAACGTGTCAAGCCAAATTCCAAAAGCGCCAAGAAAACGTACTGGTCATTCCTGAAGACATCGTGGAAGATACCAGCAGTGAATTCTAAAGCCTTGTGACGCTTGAGCTGGGGGTAGCGGACTCGATCCCCAGGTTCGGAAATAAACACTGTCACGGCGCGACTTTTTCTGGGAAGATGATGTTATTTGGAGTAACGGTTACACACGCGGCTGAATACTCTTGATTGTTCTAGAAAAGAGTAATAGAAAGAGGGCATTTAGGAACATCATACGTTTCGGGGGCCGGTGTACACTTTCACCGCTTGTCAAGCGCGTGATTTGACCATGCTAAAGCCTACACAAACTTGAAGGACTAAACGAGATCCGTGGCATATGCTAGAGCACCAAGCTTGTACCCAAGGGCGGTGAAGTGTCTGAACCTAGCTGACACAATCCTGGCAGCTATGGCTGTCCTGTTCTACTTGAGGCGCTGGAGCGATTTCACGAGTTCTAGGAGACCTATATTATATAGATCTCCCGTGGTAGATCTCACTCCAATTACAAGTGCACATTAGGCGTAGATTGCGAACATAGGATTGGCTACAAAGGCTGCTTGACACCGTCGGACTTTCCAAAGAATCCAGAACATACCGAAACTTTGAAGCGAAGGGGAGTGAAGAAAACTTCTGCTATATATTTCTAACGCGTTGCTGATAATAGAACAGCACACCTAAATCAGCGAACGATTTGAAAGAAGCAATCTAAATTGAATGAACCCACCCTTTCTCTAACCTGGCCCACAGCAGCTTGATGAGCACAACTTTTTTCTAATAGTAAGAGCCCAAAAAAATGGACAGGTCTTCAAGTGGTGGAGGCGCTACCGCACAAAATAGATCAAAGCTTTTCTGAAAGGATTTAAAAGAAGGTAGGTACGGCTTATTGAGGCATAATATGGAAGTACCCGGATATCGGAATGGTAGAAAGTAGGAGAAAGTACGAAGACAAAGGAGAGAAGAAGGAAAGCGAGAAAGAAAAAGGTGAGACATAAGTGTATTGTAAACCTCCCACGAACGCCCTGCTCGCTATTCCTGTTTAGTCCGTGTGGTATCTTCGTTCAATCAAACCCAAATCCCGAAAACTGCAAGCTCAGCTCAAGAAAATAGAAGAAAGAGAGCGAGCGAAGGACGAAGTGATAATACAGATGCCGAAACGCGTCTGAAAAGGACTCAGAAAAACCAGGGAAGGTTGAAATTCTAAACGCTCCAAAAAATCACAATTTGGAGCTTTCGCTCCTCACTAGCGGCTACCTCGCCTCCATGTAGTCCATTTCTTCATCACCGTCTTCATCTTCCATCCTCATTTTTAGGCCACCTTCTACAGCCACGCCGGCTTTGACCCAATCTGTATTTTCTATCTCTTCTAGATGTTTTCTCCCTCTAGTGACCTTTTTTAATAGCCCTTCAACGCATTGCCTTGCGCCTTCCCAGGCTTTGCCTCTCTCTGTATCCCACTCACCATCTTGGTCCCCAAATTGGCACCATACCCAATCACACCTGGCGATTCGGTGTGCTGCTCTACTCCTTGAGCTCACCTTTCCAGGTGGTGGGTCAAAGGGCAGTCGGCCTTCCATAAGCGCATAAAGAAGGACTCCAAGAGCCCAAGCGTCTGTAGAGCGGCCATCATACGGTTGCCCAAGAAGAATCTCAGGTGCAGCATAATCTTCGCTACCACACCGGGTGGTGAGAAGGGGGGAAGCAGGTGGATCAGGGATACGCCTGGAAAGTCCCAGATCGGTAAGTGTTATTAGTGGATAAGGGTGGGTTTGAGGTTGCTTGAGGAGTGGGACAGTTGCAACGGGAATATTGAGAAGAACGTCTATTGGAGGTTAGCATGTCTAGCCGTTTCGGCTGGGTTGAATCCCAAATCCGGAGCAGAGAAATGTACTTTCAAGCTTGATATCACGGTGCACGATCAATTGAGTGTGAAGGTAACGAACTGCACCGACAAGCTCAGCAAAGATACGCTGGACGAGGTCGGCGCTCAAAAGATGTCGATGCTCGCTAGCAATTTCAAAAAGGTCACCACCAGCGCAGTAGGTTAACACCAGCAGTGCTTGCGAGTCGTCATGGCCGAAAGCCCTCAAATGCACGAGGGATGGATGGGAGACAGATCTGAGCATTTCCACTTCTCTTTTCAAACTCAATTCTACACGCTCCTCATCAGCGCCGCCGGCTGGACCGTGCTCGACGACTTTAATAGCAACAAGTTTTCTGGGATCGAGGGTAGCTTCATCTAGAAGGTCTTTCGCGGTCAGTTTCTCACTGGTAGCGAGAAATACTTTACTGAATGTGCCCTGCCCGAGCTGGCGGACTGGCTTCCATAGCTTCTTTCGGTTCTGCGGTCCTTGTCGCACAGTAAGATAATCGATACTACTTTCTTCTTCTTGAGTTTCTTCTTCTTCGCTCTCTGTAACACTCCGGTTACTTGCTGGAGGTGTAGGTAGACTGGCAAGCGCAATAGCTGGAGCATGCAGCAGGCCGCGTTGGGCGGCGAGGTACTCCTCCCGGTGGAGGTGGGGCTCTAGCGGCACCTGGCCAGGTGCAACATTTGAGATTGTAACATGCCGTGGGCGTATGTTATGGATGACTTCTGGGACGATTTCACTTATGCTCCTGTTCCTTGTATGACCTGATTCGTTCTTCTGGTAAGTCTGCATATTTGCGGCGGCTGCCTCGACGGCGGCAGGCATCAGCCCCTGGTGGCCTTTCTTCTTCTTCGAAGGCGAAGGTGATAACGTCCCATTGCTGAGCATTGCGAAAGAATCGTCTCGAGTGGCACTCGTGGAACCTCGAGAGCCTGGGCGCGCTCGCATCCATGGGCCAGGAGAGTCGCTGACCACCAATGGTGATGGTAGCGGTGTTATGTCGGTTAATGCATTCAAGGCAGGTGAGGAGAGCGCAGATCCAGGTGAGAGAGAACTTGTCATACTGGCCGTGGATAACGCAGTCCTAAGATTCCCTCCTTGTATGGCAATCGGTGCCGTTGCCGAAAACCGAAGATGTCCTTCTGCCTTACTCTCGACTATAGTGGGAGTGTTTGGCGACTCTCGTGGCGCGGTAGTCGCGTACAGGGGAAGATCGGTCTGGAGCTGCAGGCCAGCGGCTGAGGGGGTTCGAATGTGAGGACGACTCACAAGGACAGGAAGAGATGGCGCTAGGCCTAAGGGACCTATAGCTGGCAGTTCAGCGTTATGCGAAACGGTAGCGGTGTTCCTAGACGCAAAGTCGGAATGAGTAGTATCGTTGTGTTTCGTATCCGTATATACAGTGGTATTAGACCATACGGGCGTTGTAGTAGATTCCTGACCGGCAGGAAGAGCGGTGGAAGGAGGGGTGCCCTCGAGTGTGAGAGAGCCGTCGCGCTCACCCATGATGAGGGAGCACTGCGGCGGGACCTGAGGGATTCGGTTGGTGTTGAGGCAGCCGGGTCATTCATCAGCGCCTCCAAGCCTCAAGGCCCCAACGCCGAAACAGTCCCGACAAGCGGGAGGCTTCTGGTGGGAAGGGTTATTTCGGGCCCAATTTGAAGGTGGAGAGGCACTAGAGGCCACCCCAGCTTTCAGTGTGGGATGGCTAGGGAGCGGTACGTGAACGAAGATGGTGGTTTATTTGGCCTTTCTCTACTTGATAGATACATGGTGCTGTCGCGCCGGCCCAGCGCCCGATTGGCCGCGCGATCACCAGCCAGGAATTCAATAAAGCGAGTCCGCAAAACCACGCTGCGGTGCGCGTACTTGGCCGTGACGTGCGGCCGGCGTCTTGACCTATTGCAACGCAGCATTCGAGCATGACTGAGCATTAATTGGCATCACCATGGTCGAGCAGAGTGAACATCAATCAACCAGGAATTCCTGCTATTTTTAGACATCTACCCATCAGAAGACAGATTCGGCCACGTTTAGCCCCGCTACCAATCGAACAAATACCTTGACCTGCAATTAGCCGGCCTAATTGCATAGGGAACCCCGCCAAAGTACTTCGACTTTCGCTTGCTGTACCCGCCTGCAGTGAGGCATTACCCATGAAATATCGTACAGACTCAATCGTCTCCCCTTTCGCAGCGGCATCACTCAATGGTGAACGATCGTCTGTCAAACCTAACCTACCCCCGATCCCCTCAAGATACTCACTTTGCGTTCATGCCGAAGCCATAACCCTGACTAGAAGAATCGGCAGGATATGCTCCAGCATAGCCACCACCAAACTGCCCCGGTCCGTTGCCCGCATACTGCGCGATATATTGGCGACGGATGTTATCCTCATGTTCACGTCCCGCGTCTGTGCTGGCCCAAGTTTGTCCAACATTGTGGCAGTACTGCTGAAATCTCCCATCGTTGCGCATTTGTCTCACGACATGCATGTGAACAGGAAGTTCGCGAATAAGGCCTAGATTTGACTCATCAAAGTATGGCAACCCTGAATCTTGCAGATATTGGGAACGGTGTGCAGGTAGAGACGCATTGTCGGAGGACGAGGCTGGGTTGCGTGGATGCTGAGACTGGCTCTGAGTTGTCTCCGGCTTCTTCTGTAGCTCCTGTACAATTGCTTGTAAGGCCTTCAATTCGTTTTCCGTATTAATCTGGTATGCCTTCAGCTCATTTTCCGTTTTAACATTCCGTTGAATATTCTTGACCAACGGCTCAACAACCTCCTTCTTCAAGAACTCCACGAGTTTGTCTAGCTTTGAATTCGCTGTTTCTGTCTTGCCAGATATTCTACCCATGTTATGTTCGACCGCGTTCAGATGTGCTTTGATGTCGCTGACATGCTCCTCCAAGATGGTTATCGTCTCATTGTATTTCGTAATCATGGAGCTGATCGCCTCTTGCTTTGTCGTGTCGATGGATTTATGCAGCGACTGGGCCACAAGGTCAATGTGATGATTGGCGACGCCAAAATGAGTAATTATATCGCTACCATCGGCAAGTAGGTGGCTTGATGGGCCTCGAGGCATTGTGGTTTGGACGTAAAGTGGAGAAGGAACTGCGCTGGGGTGGTGGTTGGCGGATTCGTAACGGCCCTTTGGGGGACTGTGAGCGAGTTGCTCGTCCAAAAGAGGAGTGAGACCGAAGAAAGCGGAGCTGTTATCTTTTCCTCCGACAATCTTCTGTTGGTCGTTGAGTGATTCGCCTGCAAGCTTGTTGTTGAAGGTGAAACCTGAAGTCTCCTGATTGACGGAGTGATTGGAAATATCGTCAGAAGGCGTGCGCATACTTGCGTATACAATTGAAGCCAACGACGATTCACCTAGAAACTGTGCGGAGGAGTTAACGTGGTTTGATGAGCAATTGAGGTTGTTTCTAGAGTTTGGTAAATCTCTGCGTTCAGCTTCTGAAGCGACTTCGTGAATGTTGTCTTGAAAACAGACTTCAGTCGACTCCCCGTTAATCTGAGAATGGTGGATGTGAGTGGGGTCTGAGATGTTGTTACGAGCAGAGGAGAAGAGGAAGCGTTGGGTGTCGAACTAAATACATTGTCAGCCATTGTACTCTTCACAAAGACGTTCCGAGGAAGGTGAATTGGTGATATAACACTAAAAGTGGCTTCCTTCAGAGTTGCCCTTGAAAAGGTCAATCACATACAATTCCGTTCGCCTACCATGACGCCATATGAATGAAGAAACTCATTTTGACTTACATTGTGAGAGGGCCGGTAGCCCGGGCTGCTGAATGGAATAGAGTAGTCGGATGGTGTGTAGAAAGTTGGAGGTAGATGACCACCATGTAACATACCAATCTGCTGTCTGCGTTCTTCAGCTTGTCCTTCACTCCAACGACCAACGAGTGGTCCATCTACCCGATCACGTCTTTCACCTTCTAAAGGCGCGGTATAAGTACCTCCACTTTCAATGGCACCATGCATAGAGTAGATGCTGGGGGCATTTTTGATTAAACTGGTATACTCTTGCGCGCCATAAGGACAGAATTTGTTTGGACTAAGTTGAAGGTTCCTGGTATCATTTAGTGCATGTCCGTGCTCATCTTTACTTTCACACGTAGTAGATATCCCAAGCCCATCAACCGGTGCTTGGGCATGTTGCACCTTGATGTTTGGAGGAGTTACTTTAGTCTGTGGTGTAGGCGGAAGGGCTTTGTTTGAGAAGTCCTGAGCCTCAGATTGCTCGAGGCTCGATGGAAGGACTCTCTTGGTGTCTTCCGATTGGTTACACTGATACTGAGTAGGATTGGATGATAACTGGTGTGAGTTCTTGGTTCGAGGCCTACAATAAGGTGTTGACTGGTGGGATAATTTGATCAGTTTGTCACTTGAACGATTCGTGTTACCCGGCTTAGGCGGAAGTGATGTAGAGGTTTCGGAGCGTTGGCCCTTGACAGGACGTGGATGTCGGCGCTTCTTGGATGGCAAAGATCCAAGTACTTGTGCCGCTTTTGGTGGCATCGGCGGATCATCTGCGGAGAATGTAGTGGTTACTCTAAAGTTGGGTATGCTCATGCCAAAGAGTTTCTTCTTCGGACTCTTTTGTTCGTTTTGTTCGACCTGTTGCTGCATAGAGTTAGCTCAACTGCTTTTTTTCTCAGAGCGGGGTACTAGCGAGCATTAGACACCCAGCACAGTTGCAGAAAGGAGTAAGAGACGCCTAGCGTACCTTTACGGCTGCCTTCGCACATGCATCAGATAGGTCTACCTTCGAGATCACAAACGTTGTAGAGCCAATTGCATCCCCCTCAGAATCAGATGAAGTTGGAGTTGTAGGGACTGTGCCCATAATCTTGAATAGCTTCCTTTCATGTCTTGCTTCTATTATTGCCCGCATGGTAGCTTGTGTACCCTCATTCCCCCTGGATTCAACACCTCCTCGGGTTATTTGACTCTGATCTAGTTTCCCGCCCGCCACACTCCGGTCGACTGACGTGGGTTCTGTCGTGACTGGCATGCCTTGGAGTTTCTCTTTCCCGACGTCAATGAACTGTGTCATAGTAGTCATTGGAGTGACATCCTGCGCCTTAAGTGTGTTGACATCCGGCTTCAGTACTCGCGATAGTTGTTGGCTGTTGCTTGTAGTGGGTGGAGGAGTTCCAGTTGGAGTAGGCGTCGCGGATTTCTTCTCTAGGGCATAGAATGCGTTCGAACGTTCTCTGTGTCTATCCAGTGCATCGTCATCTCGCGCCTTTGCAATGGCAAAAGCATTCCCGCTAAATAATGATTGCGGCGCACAGGGAATTGTAATTGGAGGACGTTTTCTGGACAGCATTGGCTCTATCTGGTTGACTCAATAATCAGCAAGTAATATTTGTTTGGATGTTGGACTAAGGGTTTGTGTCAGATTATGACACTATTGATCGCTGTTTGGCAAAATTGATAATTTGGAGGAGATACTCACTACATTGGTTGTTTATAACTCCCACACAATCAACGGCACAATAGGATGCAAAGCCCATTCAGCAAGGCAGCTCTTGAGTCTAGAACAATAGCAAGGAATCAAATGATGATGAGAACATTGGCTCATGTTCTGCCTGGCTAGGTGCGCCTTCAAAGGTGAATAGTCCCGATCAAGGAAGTTATAAACCACCCTTCAATTGCCCACCCCAAAATCCTACGGCTATAATTGTTTACAAAAATATGGTCGAGTATCCCAGAGCTCCTCTTTCTCGTTGAGAACGCCTGCATATTCTTAACCTACACAACGTCAACTTACGTCTTATGCAAGATATGAATACCTAAAAATGGAATACTAAGAATTGGAAGACCGCATGCAAGCCGCTATCCCCGAGCCTTTTTGCGTAAAAGGAAAACATTGTTCAAGAGCCACCCGAGTGTTGATTACAAGCCGGCTAAACTTTACAGGACAGCCATCCTAAGCATACATGATTTGTCTAGTATATCAAATTTGCAATGGAATCTATTGAGCACCATGATAAGCACTGATTTAGAGGTCAGTTGATGCTCCGCCAAAGCTTACAGCATTGGTCTCAGAAAGGAGGCAATCTATGAGTAAATTTGGAGTCTGAATTGAAAAGCTCAGAGGCAAATGACCACAATTCAGAGAAAAATACCGCTCCCCACAAGCGCCGGGTGTCCACGACATAAGGTATCCCCCAAACTACGCCCGGCCTGAAGAAATGATAGGCAAAGAACACAAAATAGAGATGAGCACTATGAATGCTAGCAGTTGAAGTAAAGAGCCCCTTCGGGGCTGTCACGATAGACCCGTGCCTACAATACTACGCAAGTTGTATGCCTCTTTGGTTTCTTCGTCTGCGGAGGTTCAAGGGCTGCAACAATTGCCTGTTTGACTGTTAGCATTGCGAAAGGTATAGTACTGGGGCCTCAAAATAGATAATCGTGAACTTGCCTCATCGAAGACATCCTTCAACTTATATTGAGTCAAAGCGGAACATTCAACGTATTTGACAGCACCAAGCTCCTTAGCCATCCGTTCACCATCTTCTCTCCTGACTGGTTGCATTCTCTGCTTAAGTAACTTATCCCTCACCGCCGCATCATCCCGAAGATCTACTTGCGTGCCCACGATAAGGCAAGGGACCCCAGGGCAGTGATGGTGGACTTCGGGAAACCACTTCTCTCTGACGTTCTCGAACGACGCTGGCGAAGTCACTGAGAAACAAACGAGGAAGACGTCGGTCTGTGGGTAGGATAGCGGTCGCAGACGATCATAATCTTCTTGACCAGCAGTATCGAATAGACCAAGAGTGTATGGCTCATCACCAATCCTGGAAACATGAGCAATCAGCATAGGCTTCGGGCTGGCGCAATGCCATGTTGCCAGCAAACTTTGACAGAGCTGCCTCGGTTCGCTGGCTTAAATCCGCAGTATGATGCAGAGAGCTCACATGACAGTGACGGCATAATTATCGAAAACCGTAGGAACGTATTCTGATGGAAATTTATTGGTGGTATAACTGATTAGAAGGCACGTTTTGCCCACTGCACCATCTCCGACGACAACACACCTAGACCACAATGTCAATGTCAGTTTGGTGTGACAGGAGCATAGGAATTGTCAAATGTGATCTATGGTGTAACATAATCCCGCAGAAGAAGGGCCGTGAGCATACTTGATAGTGGCTACAACCATGATTATTGGACGAAGGTACGGTTATTAAGTTCGGTCGAGGGAAGATATTCGGAAGCGGTGATGAGAGCAGCCGATATGTGTAACGGGTGCCTATAATAATGAATATAGCCGCTAACAAATATAGAATCGCGTCAATAGCTCCGAAAGGTAGTGTGAAGAAGATTTGGACGATTAGAGACTTGGATGTATCCAAACGAGAGGTGAAATGAAAGAAAGGAGCCTAGTAACCGGATAAATCAGCATCGCACATTAAAAAACCTACTAGACCACACCAAAGAATCGTCATACCTCAAACTCCTACTCAGGACCACTAGAGGCGCGTGCAACGCGGACTGGTCTGTTCTTGAAACGCGAAACGTAAGGTGGCTCCGTGCGTGAGGTTTCAAACCGGGAGACGAGGAGAACAATAGGAGCGAGAGATAGATCGGTGGAGGAAAGGCGGGCAAGACGCGGGAATCTATTTGGCAGGTTCGGTGAAGGGGATGACTACTATCAAAGGGAAGGGAGAGCAGCAGCTGAGATGAGGCGAAGCTCTGGTGATTGATGGTGGTCCAGCGCGGCTTCAATCTGGATTGGGGCAGGTCACTAAAAGCGCAAGTCTTGGCATCCTGCTTCACAACTACAGAACTTCACTTTCATATTTTCCCGCATATTGAGAGTATGATGATTCGTCACCGGGAGGCGTACTATTTACCTGATTCACTAGACATGTTGATCTATCCCGCATCGCATAGCTATTCATGAAACGATTCCCCCATTTCCTGTTCTCCAGAACTGCTCGACGTCTGCAATGCTGCCAATTAATATGTTCAGTCCAGTAGGGTCACCTTTCAACCGGAGTAGCCTTCCCTACCACTCCCCGCACCTAGCCGGGGTTTTTGCTATGATTTTAAACCCTTCTAAAATATATTCTTCTAATTATTTTGGCCGTCATCCCTGATTGGCAGGTAACTATCGTTCATTGAGATGTGTATAGGCTTCTGTCGTCGACCTCATCACACTTGACATGTATCGCAACGAGTAGGTGTAGTTCTACTACCTCGAGCTCTACGTGATTGAGCCATTCTCAAAGCTAACGCCAACGGTGCTATTTCATTCGTGTCTTTGCAGTCCACGTGGTGGAGCACCATTCTTTGCAACTGCCACTCGAAGACAAAACTAGACCATACCAAATGCTTTATGGGTCATTAATACTTTGATCCATCGAAGATAGTGTGGGCCGAGTGACCTTCTCTAAAGGGATTGAGTGGTGTGGGGGGGAAGTGCGTTACACATAAACCCATGAATCTTCAAAATTTGTTAGCGCAAAGGGTGGAACTATTGTATCAGTGGAGTTTTGGGTGCCAAGGATCTTATAAATCCAAATTTTTTGTATTAAAGCAATTCTCTGAGGGATTTCTTAGGGGCCGTTCGATTGCAACTTCATATTCAATACGGAGGCTCCATATTTAACAGATACGAAGCTCAAATCTAAATATGAGGTTGTTGTTCGGCAAATCTGATAACTTTTGAATATGGAGCTCTCCAATTTCGTGTATTTAATGAGGCTCTGAGCCTCTTGCAATAAACCAGAGTTGTCATCCTTGATCGTCCGTTCCGACAGTTCTAGAGGGCTCTGAAGATCACTGCTCTTGGTTATGCATCCATGGATGTAGCGTGATAATAACCATGTATCATTCAACTAATAACCATTAGCAATCTTATTTTAGCATCAAAGACGGAAACCGACTCTCCTAAAACGTACTTAGGATGTCATCTCGCGTGATCTCATTATCACTGGCGGATACATGAAAAACTCTGGCCTATTAAATCTAGGAGAGCTAGGGATGGTTATAAAATCATAGTGCCGCCACTGCCCGGCAAATTGCAATGAACACGAGCAAGTGAAATCTTCATTATTCGAGAGTTCTACAGGCCTCTCCAGCAGTGTCGGTGATTGCGCGCTACAGCTTGCCGTAATAGGCTTCGGGTGTCGCATTAACCGTTTGTCCATCGCTAGCACGTCATTCGCCGCAGTGGGCTTGGGTAGCCCTTCGGAGGGCCCAAAAAAGCAGCTGTCATTTCGAGGAATGCGAAACATGGAATTGCTCCTTCCCATCGTTTAAAGCACTACTCTTATGATTTACCACACTCATGACGCCCGGCATTATGAACGACTCCTCCACGAACAACCCTCCTAATGAAACTCATAAATATAGTACGCAGTGAAACTTTTTTTTTTGTATGACTCCGCCACTAATATCTGCTGACAGTTGTATAGGAAGACTGAATTCGCAGCCAGAGAACCCTTTTGCTGGCCTTATACCAGATCAATCGATTGCCGTTATTCCTCATTTTACCCTCGAATCGGGTGTTGTTCTTCATAACGTCCCCGTCGCGTACAAGACCTTTGGCTCTCTCTCGTCAAAGAGAGACAATGCCATGGTCATCTGCCATGCTCTCACTGGAAGTGCAGATGTGGGAGACTGGTGGGGACCTCTTCTAGGCGGGCCAGGGAAGGCGTTCGATACCTCAAGATTCTTTATCGTGTGCATCAATAGTCTCGGAAGTCCGTATGGCAGCGCGAGTCCCGTAACCAACAAAGACGGAGATGTAGAAAAGGGATTATATGGGCCAGAATTTCCGCTGATAACTGTACGAGATGACGTGAAGTAAGTGAAAACGGTAAAGGGCGAATTGGCATAGCGTTAATGGTGGTAGCATCTTTAAACTCATCCTGGATGACTTAGGTGTACGACAGGTCGCTGCAGTCATCGGAGGCTCTATGGGTGGTATGCTTGTGCTCGAATTTGCATACTTTGGGAAAGACTATGTAAGGAGCATAATTCCCATTGCAACATCAGCCCGATACAGTGCATGGGGGATAAGCTGGGGAGAGGCACAAAGGCAGAGCATTTACAGCGACCCGAAATACGATGACGGATACTACACCTTCCAAGACCCTCCTTCAACAGGCCTCGGAGCCGCGCGCATGTCAGCACTTTTGACATACCGGAGCCGCGATTCATTTGAATCAAGGTTTGGACGAAATACTCCCAACCCTTCAAAGTGTCAAAACATAAACGGCGTTCAAAGACCATCTACACCCTCCCATGAGCACTGGGCCATCCACAATGAGGGTCATAAGAACGCGCGGTCTCCTCGCGATTCACGAACGAACAGCTCCTCAAACCTGCCTGCCATCTCTGCGCAGGCTTCATCTACTCACTCCGACCTTGAGTTTCACAATCCATCTTCGTCGCCTTCGCTACCCACGTCTTCAGTTTCGGGAAACCGAATCGCAAGCGAAAGCGGCAGCTCTATAGAGCCTTCAAAGAAGCGCACTCCTACATATTTCTCTGCACAATCCTATCTACGTTACCAAGGCGAGAAATTCATAAAGCGCTTCGATGCAAATTGTTACATCGCTATAACACGCAAACTCGACACTCATGACCTTTCCCGAAATCGTTACCCAGATTCGAGCGACTCTGAGGGTATTGACCCCGCCACTGCCCTCCACCACGCATTATCACTGATTGAGCAACCGACCCTGATCCTTGGTATCCAATCGGACGGTCTTTTTACCTTCGCTGAGCAACAAGAGCTTGCTATACATGTTCCCAATGCTACATTAAAAACCATTGACTCGCCGGAGGGCCATGATGCTTTCTTATTAGAATTTGAGCAAGTCAACAAGCATCTCCTTGGATTCTTGAATGAAACGCTACCGGACATTATGTCGCGCAGTCCAAAGCTAGATGGCGCTGTAGGAGATGATGGGGATGACTGGATGGAAATTAAAACGAATAGCACTTTTGGGGAAGCCGAAGTTGAGGATATAACAGCTTGGTAAGAAAAAGCGACCAAGGAGCTTTTGTTGAAGATGAGGCGAATGGGCGTTCGGATGGCATGGAATTAAGGGACGCATTGGCTTTCGGCATATGCTTGAAAGAACGCCTATGTGTATATTCTTACGCGAAATGAGCAACGCGGAAAGAGGTTCAACTCCTCCATATGATACCTGCCGACACGGCTATGATATAGTTTAAAAAAACCCTGTTTTATATATTTGCTGATAGTTTTGCCTCTTAGAAGAGATGTGCATGTTTGCTCGGGTTATCTTAGGCACAGAGTATCGGCTTCATGTGGAAAGGAGGACGAATCTGTTCATTATTGATGTTAGGTTTTCATATCCCTTAACCCGCCAGCGTCCTGCCTTATCGATAAGGTGATGGGTCCGTGCATGCAACACCAAAAGTTCGTCAATCTAGGGCTCCTCATTGGCTGGGGCCTTATCGATAACGTTGCGCCATAATCGGCGGGTTAAGGGATATGTACTGGAAAGCTGCATGTAGGAGTAGTTGGGAACATGGGAATCCACCGCGGTACTTAAACCTCATAAAGCCAATTGGACCAAAATAACTCATTTCAAGATCTACATAAGGAGTTCCATAGACTGTCTCAAGACGAGCGCTTCGGGAGTAGCGGCACGCAGGGGTAGTGAGAAGCTCGAACTTAGCCTTATCCAGATGCCTAGGAAAGGTCTTCGAGATTTATGATCACTACAGGCATATGTGAAAAAAGTTGTCGCGATTTATTTGAACGGTCTTTCTATACTAATTCTTCTTGTTCCCAATGAAAAGTCTCGGCCGCGAGCTCCGGGATCTTGGTGCCCACAAAACTCGCCTCCCCCTTAAATCTACACCCTCCTGTCAATTCCGGTTGTTAGCGCAACCACGTCTGCACGGCCTTTTTGTAAGGGAAGTTTTGGTATTTTTGCTGTTTAAGGGAAAGCAATGCCGTGCAGATATGGCTGCGCTAACAACCGGAATTGACAGGAGGGTGTACAGCATCCTTTCCCCTAAACAGCAAAAATACCAAAATTTCCCCTACAAAAAGGCCGTGCGGGAGTGGCTGCGCTAACCACCGGAATTGACAGGAGGGTGTATTTCCAGCCTCCCGTGATTAGCGCAAGCTGGCGATGTAACCATACTCGCGGCCCCCACCACTAAGCTTCGCTTTAGTAGTGGTACCGGGCTCAATGCAATAACCAAGCTCAATGCAACTTTTGTATTTGTATGGCGTCTCTGTGAGGTGACAGGCTCCGCACCACCCAGCCACAGCACAAACCCCAAAAGGTAAGCGAGTGACTGGTAAGATACCAGTCACGGCTGTGCGGAACAATACATATAGGCGAGGTGACTTCGTCACCTGACAGTCTCATATAAAATCAAGTCTTTTTCCATATCGAATAACTCAACAACACTATATAGAAGTTATATAAGAATTTAAAGGCTTATATATAATATTTTTAAATTTTGATAAAATAACTTATTTAAAGCTGATATTTATTATATTTCTATGCTTCTTATTATCGTGTCTTATTTAAGGCTAGCAGATGCCAAAACTTCTATAAAATAGAAAATTAAAATTAAAATTAAGTTCCCTTATATTTATTTAAGTACAAAAAGAAGAAGTATATATGTTTAATAAATTATTATAGCGTTGTTGTTGAGATGCAGAAGTGCGAAAATATGGGTTTCTCGTACAAAATTCAGTTTGCATTGAGCTTGGTTGTTGCATTGAGCCCGGTACCACTACTAAGCGAAGCTTAGTGGGGGGGCCGCGAGTAACGGGCAAATTCAGAAACTGCAGCCTGCAGTAGATCATTGCTTACTCATTATGCTCTTCGTATAAAGCGCTCTCATCCTCTCCTCTCCTCTTCACCCTTCAGTCACTCGTTCAGACGAAGCTTATTAATTTATATTCCCTTCCTGTTTATCCGCGGGATATCTGCTATCGCTCGTTCAAACAGCCCGAAGAGAATATCATCTTGCCAAAAGCACTCCTGTTCTAATAGTAATCTTGCCTAAAACCTACTCAACTGGAATAATGCATTCAAATATCCTCACCCTCCTTACCTTCGCTGTTACTGCCCTGGCCCGCACCGACCTGAGTGGCTGCACGTCCTCTGAAACTGTCGCTTTTGGCGGGGCCTCCATGATCTATTATGTGCCTGGCACAGGCGAGATCTGCGCGTTCCTCGACTGCGGCGGCGGGACTGCTCCTCCCAAGACGACTGTCCCCGGTTGCCCGCTCTACTCTGGCACTGCGAGTTACGAGCCAAGCTACTTGTCCGGCTACGGCCCGAATGCTGCTGTGTCTACCGCGATAGCAAGTTCAGTCGCTGCGGCAACAACCATGGCCATTACCTCTCCTGCTACCATTTCATCTTCTGCCCTCCCCGGCACCACTATTATTGAGAGTTCGGGCGCTAATGCTGTCTCTTCGGCCGTCCCCTCTTTCGCAACCATCACCACTGCCCCTGGACATGCCACCGTCGTTGGGACCGGCAGCGTCTCGGCTACAGGATCCGGTGTTGGTAACAACTTGACTGCCACTGTTACCCTTCCATCCACAACTTCCCACTTCACTGGTGCGGCAACTGCTTTGGCTGCTGGAAAGGAGATATTCGGACTTGCAGTTGGCGTTGTTGCTGCTGGACTGGCTGTGCTATAGGCTATGGATGGGGATAGGCCGAGCTTGGAAGGGGAGCTTATACTGTAGGAATAATGCATTGGACTGGCTGGGAATGGGGTTTGAACTGGACTTGCATGGACTGAGTACATTGCATTGCTATTGGAGTTAGGGACTCTTTACTGCATAATGCTAAGAACAGAAATAGAAATGCGCAAGCCAACATAAGTTATCATTGACGAAAAGTATATATATATTCGCTTCCCATTTCACATCATGTTGAGGGCAAGTCACCTGCCGCATTCTGCCATATTCTACTGCCCTGTTATTGGCCCACTTATTACTAGCGCCTTGGCGGACCTCTCAAGATGTTTACCTACATTGCACCTAACGATCTTCTCCTTCAGCCTAGTATCTTCGTAATATAGCATTCGCTCGAGCTTCGGGTCAGAGGCATTTGTTCGGGCTGTAACACATTTTGGGCATAAAATATATCAGATTCTGTTCTATCCCATGCGCCGTCGAGAAAGGCGTACGCATAGGCGAACCAACCAGAGTCACTAGATTGAATCGAGTTTTGACGAAATAATGTCGTGAATTTAATCAACGAATTAAGGCTCTAAATCATTATAATAAAGCTCAAACTTGATATATAATTGACTCTATCGTGTGCTAATTAGGCTAGCAAGGTCCATCTTTACAGAGGGGCATATTGCATAGAGCACAGCCGAATTGAGTCCTCGGAGGAGCGCATTAATGTTTTGGTGTTCGCGCACGGGCCTCTTTTGGTGTACGCCTCAGCGGCGCATGGGATAGAAAGGACGGGTATTAGTTACCTCCTATTAAACGGCTCAACTCTAAATTGTTTTATGATATTTAGTGGATATTCGCCAGTCTCATATTCCTGAGCACGGCAATTTAATCTTATTGGTCTAATTGGCTGGATCCTTATCGATAACAGATGGACGCAACTCGGCGGGTTAAGGGATAGTTAAGGAGAGCGATATAATCCTTCAATTAGCTAGGTTAAAGAAGTACTAAAGTTCTATATATTCTACTACTAAAGCTGTTACTTAAAGCAGTACATGCCTTATAAAAGGCAAGAGCGGGAGGATGGAAGAGCAAGAAGCCTTTTAATAAGAGTACGTAATGCTTGCCAAGCTGAAGCAGCCAATTTCGGCACAAGCACATCAGGACCATCTGATACGGATTGTGAAACGTCCCGTATCTCTTTCCTTATCTACTCGATGGTTAGGGAGCTACGCCTATACATGCCCTTTATCGTTGACCTTACTCTTATTGCTCCCTTGCGCCAATCACGACCGACATCGAGGGCATCTTTTATACGGAAACGGAGACTGATTATCCCGCGCCAAGAGGACTCGCGTTGGCCTTAATCACGAATTTGGTAAGAGGCTGTCAGAAGCCAACATCGAGAGAAGCCGCAAGCTGCTCGGTCGTTGAGGAGTGGAGGAACCTTGGAAGATCGCCATGAGCGATAACTTCTATCATCCAGTCTCTACAACCTCTCCTCCTTCTCCACAAATTCGCCATCATCACCCCGAACATTCTCAACACCAACAATTAGCTTCGAGAAATGGAACTACCTCTAATCCTAATTCTTTACCTAACGCACCAGTGAGCACTGCTTGTTTGCGCCCATATACTTGCAGTCAGCAATCTCACTCTCCGGCTTGTTCCCAAACCCCAACACACTCGCGATACAGTTCTTCCTCCAGCGCCGCTTCATCCGCGACTCTCGTGGCTGCTACCCATCCGTCGCCGGGGATTTACCCTCCCACCGGATTCATGGCCGGTCGGGACCAAACGCCGGAGAATTACGAACAAAACCCCTCCCACCTGGTGAAAGAGTTCCCCTCGCGCACATATCAGGGTCGTCCTCTTATTGATTTCATCACCAACGACTGGAGAACGGACTCGCGGTACCAGAAGAATATATACGCGTCTGACGAGTCCGAGTCCTTGTACCGCTGGGAGGACGATTACTGGGTGCATCCGCGGTGGAAGAATATGATATCATACAAGCGTGTACCTCGGAGAGTTCAGCGATACTTGCTCATCTACGTCGCTCTACTCATAGCTACCTGGGTTAGCTGGACGTGGTTCATACAGCCTGACTGGGAGAAGAACAAGGAATTAGAAAGTCAATTGAACGTGAAACCGACATCTGTATTCGGATCGAATATGCGGCCTGAGTTTTCCGATATGACGCAAGTCAAGACACTGGATAGTGCCCTGCTACCCTCAGAACACCAGTTGATGCAGCGGCTAGTAGTTGTGGGTGATGTACACGGTTGCAAAGAGGAGCGTAAGTACGCTCTCGAGCAAGCTGAAAATTATGCATCTTTAATTTGCGATTTCTAACTAAATTGCAGTGCAAAAACTTCTCGAAAAGGTTTCCTTTCGCTCTGCGACTGACCACTTAATCCTGACGGGCGACATGATTGACAAAGGTCCCGATTCACCGGGCGTGGTCGACCTTGCCCGCGAACTTTCCGCCTCCTCTGTGCGCGGAAATCACGAAGATCGCATGCTACTTGCCCTAAACGATATGCGTGCACACCATGCGTCTCTCCCAGGGCCGCAGGAAGACCCTGGACGCACAGTAGACACATTGGATGAAGAGAGCTTCAGTCATGGCGATTACAAAGCGCGCGCTCTCGCTAGACAATTCACAGATAAACAGATACGCTGGTTACAGCAATGCCCTGTGATATTACGAGTGGGAGAGATAGGGGGGATGGGCGAGGTAGTGGTCGTACACGCAGGGCTTGTTCCCGGCGTTCCTTTGGAGCGGCAGGACCCCTTCCAAGCCATGAACATGCGCACCATAGATTTAGATACACGGCTTCCCAGCGATGGCCGCGAAGGAACACCCTGGGAAAAGGTAAGACCACATGCTCCCAAATTCTCCCAAATCTCAAAAATATTCCAAAGTTTCCCTGTCCCAAGTCCCTATATTTAACTGCTTATCTATTGCCAGTTATGGAATCACGAACAGGCCAAACTTCTCGAGAAAGAGCGCTCTACCGTTATCTACGGTCATGACTCCAAGCGCGGCAAAAATATTCTCAAATACAGCAAAGGCCTCGACTCCGGCTGTGTCAACGGTGGTAAGCTGACTGCTATGGTAATCGGGGCTAGCAAGAAGGGTAAAGCCAAAACAAAGATTGTCAGTGTGAAATGTAAGAACCAGAAGCTGAAGAGGTAATGGGAGCCTTCGTTTTTCCTTTTTTATCAACATAAATAAACGGAATCGGGAACGGTCTGTATGATTTTGGCAGGAGTTTCCTCGGAGGATTGGGGCCGATATCGCGCTTTGAGCATGCATGGCACTTGGTGCGATCCACTATTTTTTTAGACTATGGCGAAAAACCGATCGGCATAGAGGCGTGGGCTGGCGTTTTCGGATATATTTTTATTTCGTTGATGTTCCACGCATTTTCCGCTTCCTGTCGCATATATCTTCATATATAGCTGCGCGAGGTGCATTATTAATCCTGTACATACTATTCGATGGACGTTGAGATATAACATGGCTATCGCTTATCGATTACTGACTGTCAATTGTATGCCAAAAGGTCAAATTCCTAGTAATAATATAAAAATTTACTGCATCAATTCTGGCAGAACTCTTCCAGCAAAAACGCCAAACAGCCAACCCGGTCCACTAGTTTTACCCTGAAGAGCTTATGGCAAAAGGGTATAGATATACGGCCTCGAGGAACATTTATTCCCTCAAATGATAAACAAAACGCGAAGCAGATTTGAGGAAAAAAAGATCAGCGTCCCTCATTGCCAACAACTCCCTTTTGAACATGGCGTGTTTGGTTAACAATAAACATAATTTAAAAACGGACCAAATCTGCTAGAAAAAACCAGTATACCGTAAGAGACAAGATATAGCCTATCCATACCAGCTCCTACCATTGATAGTACCGCTTTCGTCATCTTGGCGATGCGCAATGAGGGGTTCTTTGATATCGAAAGCTTCAATGAGACCCTTCCAAGTTGACCAGTCAAGACTGAAAACCGCTTGATGGTTGGAGACACCCTGGTCCCGCTGTTCTTGAATCTTGCGAGGTTTATCAGGGCCTGCATACGAGATTAACATGCGCTTTCATAAGTAATCAAGTGGGGTCAAGAGTCCAGTGTTCCTAGGATATATGGAAGGAGCTAGGCAAGACGGAAAGAAAGTCAGTGAACTTACATAGGACTGGCAGCCCATCTGAATCCTTATCGACTTTCGCATTTCCCTCTCTGATTAGAAAGCTAACGCAAAACAGGTTCTCCACAGTCTGACCAAAAGAGTGTGGATTGACTACAAAGTCGAAGAGAGATACGCTGGCGTCCTCGTTGCTGTTCAGGGATATGCGATGTCTCCTCATGGCGGCGCGGAATTCATCATTGCCTGCATTCTCTAACTCTGACATCTCTGCTTCGACAATGTCCATACTGTTCTCAATATGTTCTTTCATGGTCGCCCTAATGTCTCCGACGATTTTTGTCAAATTGGAGCTCTCTGCCTTTTTAATATCTTCGGGTTCAAGAGATTCGGGGCGTGTCACTGGGCCTCTAGTTTCTTTCTGAAGACGGCCTCTGCGCGACTGGATTGTGCGTATTCGTTTTTGCACGGATAGAGGTCCTAGGAGGAAACTTGGGACGGGAGGTCTTCTGTTGCAAGGGAAACATACCCGTTCCCCAAGTACACCCCAATCAAGCCCGTCTCCGATATCCTCAAAGTCTTCATCGTCGCTGTCTGCGCCAGTCCGCCGTCGATGACGAGCTTGCGTGGAGACGGGTTGCTCGTTGTCTTCTCCTTGAGCACCACTGGTTTTCATGAAGGTAATGCATTTTGACACAAACTCGTCTAGATCCACGCCCGTAGAACTATCACCACGCACTGTGTTTGCAGTCTTCTTGAGTGCTAAATCACTAGCTGTTACAAGAAACCTCGAATCAATCACTGCATCTGATGTTTGCTTGACTTTCTTCATTAAGGCGCTTGCTTTGTTAAGATGATCAATCAAGCCGTGGTTATCTGCGGTAATGAGCTCATCTCTGCGATCTGTATCTAGAGTTAGACATTACTATCAAAATAGGCAGGCATACGAACCATTCATCTCTCGAAGGTTCTGGCGCATCTCCCTGCGCAGTTCGCGCCGCTCTTCGGGATCTTGGTCGGGATCATAGTATTCTAGATCGATTATATCTTCTAGGTTTGCATCTTCCTCGACAGGTTCGCGGCTTGATAAAGGTACGTTGTATTCTCCCAACCGTCGTCTTTTGTTACCATGCGATGTTTCCAGATTAGGTATAGGGAGACTTGGAGGCCCCATTGCGGATTTGCCTTTCTTGTTTGCTCTGGGCGTGTTGTCGCGTGGGTCAGGCTGATTCTCTTTATCTGACGATGGCGCGGGCGAAGGCGACAGGACTGAGTGTGTAGAGGCTCGTGTCGAAGATCGTGTTGGCGCTCGCCGTAACGTTGACAATGGCGTGGGGTCTCTGTATAATGCAGATTCGCGGCTGGGAGTTGGTTCTGGGCCGGTATTGAGGCGTGCCATAGTGCGTCTCGGTGAGGATGGCAGCCTGGGGCACAGTTCAGTGCGACGATGGTGAAACAGCTGCGATAACAAAGCCTGATATGAATGGCAAACGAAGGCTGCACATGAAATAATTGCCTATGTGAAGCTGATGACTTACACCGTTTGCTTGGGTGGCTCTGATGTTCGTGCAGGATTGGGGGATGGAAGACGCGCTGGCGACAATTCGCCTCGACCGCAACGCGTTTAGTGATGCGCAAAGCTCGGGCCCCTAGAGCTCAGGGGGCTCTGAGCTTATGCCAAGGCTGCGATGTTTGTGCTTCACCGTATCAGCCCTGCGAGATTCGTTTATTCTCCCGCCTATTTATATACCCAAGAAAAGTAGAGTCATGTAAGAGAGACAACAGTAACTTTAAAGTGATGGAGCCTTTCTCCTTCGCAACATCCTCCGCTCTACTCCTCCCAGTGAATGTGAGAATGTTGGTATAGCTTCATTTGTAGCTCTGTTCTTAGAGACCTAGGTCCAGGCGCTGACAAACTATCAGAGACCGCCTCGACGGCCATCAGAAGCCTATACCGTATTCAGTGTTGCTTAAAAGGCCCGACTTGAGGCACCGAGCATCAAATTTGAGGTGGGTACGGTACCGTGTCTCTCTAGTAAACGAGTACAAGCTCATTCTCAGCAGCCCACATTCGGAGCTCTACGTAACTGTCCGGTTATGGGCAGACAGCAAGCCACTCACTGTGCCTGTCCAAACGGCCTACAAAGTCTTCAAGAACGGACGAATATGGAACGAGTGGTTAACTCTGCCTATCACCTACTCGAACATACCCCTCTCCTCGCAGCTAGCAATAACGGTGTGGGATCTTTCTCCAACAGGAGGCGAGGGGTCGAAACTTCATGCCATACCATTTGGTGGGACCACGATACCTCTTTTCGATAATGATAATACGTTACAGAAGGGTAGACAAAGATGTAGGCTACACAGACACAAGGCAGCCGATGGTCTATCATCTTCTACGACACCCTGGATAATACCACTAGCAAGGAGGGACCAGAAAGATGAAAAGACTCCCATAGGATCCGTTGATGAGCAAGGGGCGGAGATGGAAAGACTCGAAGGCCTATTAAAAAAGCAAGAGATGGGCGAGATTCCACCTAATACATGGTTAGACCCAATGGTCTTCCGCCAGATGATGAAGCTCCGGAGTAACGCCCTCAAGTCTGAACCAGCATCATCTCAGAAGGAGCATATTAAGGAGAAGTTGAATGACACAAATGGCGAAACTCCCGAGGATGGAATGAAGAACGAACACGAAGAAAATTTCTATATCCACATTGAGTTTCCTCGGTTTGACCACCCTATCGTTTTCACAGACCAAGAATATCCGGCACCTCCAATATCTAGCATCCAGCTTCCCGCATCTTCTTCTGAGGTCCGATTAAAACCCCCACCTGAAGTATCATTTGGACCGGGAATCAATGTTGATGGCAACGGGTATGGTGATGTTGATGCGGGTAGACTCGTCAGGATCTACGACCCAGAGGTGGGTATGAGAGATAATCCAGCGGAGAATAAGCACCGCAGACTTGTTCGAAGTCATAGGACTGGTGTCCTGGATCGCGATTTGAAGCCAAACGCAAAAATACGGGATGAACTAAATGTGCGTATCAGTCACGAAGCTAACACAATGCTTCTACAAAGGCTGATTCTCCCTCCAGGCTATCATGTCCTATGGTCCCACTCATGAATTGAATCCAGAAGAGAAAGACTTAGTCTGGAAATTCAGACACCATTTGACTCGCGATAAGAGGGTTAGCTCGCATTTCTCGTGCTGTTTTAACACATAACTAATTCGTCTTAGGCTTTGACTAAGTTCGTCAAATCAGTGGCTTGGAGCGACCCAGGTGAAGCCCGGCAGGCTGTCCAGATTTTACCTAAATGGACAGAAATCGATGTCGATGATGCCCTAGAGCTACTAGGCCCATCGTTTGATAACCCCGCAGTGCGAGCGTATGCAGTCGAGAGATTAAGGAAAGCCGATGACGATGTATGTTTCACAAAGCAAACCATCAGACCAAGGCTAACAACATACAGGAATTACTCGTATACCTTTTGCAACTAGTTCAGGCACTCAAGTTCGAGACAGTTACCCCTGAAGTAGCAGAAGGCGATGCTACTCAGGACTCTTCACTCGCCCGCTTTCTCATCTCTAGAGCTGTGGAGGATGCCACCTTGGGGAATTTCCTTCATTGGTACCTCATGGTCGAATGCGACGACCTCAGCCCCGAGCAAGGCCAAGAACACCGCAAATTATTCGCCAAAGTCGAATATGACTTCATGACTGAGCTAGTAAAGAAACCTGATGGGAATGCAAGGCGAAAGACACTCCTTCGCCAAGCTGAACTCATTGTTGTTCTCTCAAAAATCTCGAAGGAAGTCCGCTTCTCGCGCGAAGATAGGCCTCGCAAAACCGCTCGTCTAAAAAAGTACCTAGCAGACCCGAAAACTGAACTCGTTCATATCGACCCGCCTCTTCCTCTCCCGCTAGACCCTTCGATATTGATCACAAGCATCTATGCGGAAGATTCTAATGTCCTCAAATCTAGCCTTTACCCGCTCCTTCTTAATTTCCGTACTACCAATGGTACCAAATATCCCATCATCTTCAAGACAGGTGATGATCTTCGCCAAGATCAACTGGTTATCCAAATTATAACCCTTATGGACCGCCTTCTCCGTAAGGAAAACTTGGACCTCAAACTCACCCCTTATCGTATTCTTGCTACATCCACCACTGCTGGCGCTGTTCAGTTTGTTCCATCCATGTCCCTTGCGGGTGCCGTTGCGAAGTACAAAGGTTCCCTGCTTGCCTACCTACGAGCCAACAACCCAGATGACAACGCACCTCTGGGAGTCCGTAAAGAAGCGATGGATACGTATGTGAAGTCCTGTGCCGGATATTGCGTTATCACGTACCTGCTTGGCGTCGGCGACCGCCACTTGGATAACCTCCTACTTGCGCCTGACGGCCACTTCTTCCACGTAGACTTTGGTTATATTCTCGGGCGGGACCCGAAACCGTTCGCGCCGCTCATGAAACTGGGTCGCGAGATGATTGAAGGTATGGGCGGGCCTCAATCCCAGTTCTACGCACAGTTTAAATCGTACTGCTACACAGCGTACTCTACTCTACGCAAGAGCTCGAATTTGATACTTAACTTGTTTGCCTTGATGCGCGAGGCAAACGTGCCTGATATTCGGATCGAGCCGGATAAGGCGGTTTGGAAGGTGCAAGAGCGCTTGTGTCTTGAACTAAGCGAAGAGGAGGCAATGAGGCATTTTGAGGGCTTGATTCAGGACAGCGCGGGCGCGGTGATGCCCGTGGTCATTGATCGCTTGCATGGGTTTGTGCAGCACTGGCGAGCATAGTTGAGTAGATATAGTCGTAGAGCCTCTGCTAGGAGAGTCATTAGAAGAGCGTACTACAACAAGCGTAACTCAATTTAGAGCTCCTGCACCATGTAAAACTGTCGTGATGTAAAATTCTCAGGCAACCTGTTTGCTGATATCTACCGGAGATAGATGGCGGTAAAAATACAGGAATTACTCATTAATCATTCTAAGGCATTTCAGTCATGCATTAAAAGGCCATTCCCAATCGCTTTTCCATTGCCTTCGTCAACCAGACTTTCCTTCCTTGTCTCGTCTCGGCGGTCTCCAATCGAACAGGTCAAACGCCTCAGTGCTCCAAGGGCCAACATCCGTATCCACAGGCGGAGGCGGAGCAAGTAGAGGAGATTGGTCTTTCTTTGGAAGAGCCTTTGTGGCATTGATGCTTTTCGAGCGCAGGAGTTTGCTCTTGAGCTTCGACGCGTTTCTTGCCTCCCAGTCTTTGGCTATGGATGGGATGGGCGCATCGTTGGCCGAACTGACACGGCGAAAGGATAGTGATGATGTGTCAAATTCAGGATCTGGGACTTTACCTCGTCCTGGGCCTGGAGCGGGGTCGGCGGATGGATTATCGGCTTTCGTGTTACGCGTTAATGCTAATTTAAGCCGAGACATTGGCCTAGAGGGTTTTGGTGTTGATGTAGCTTTGAGTTTGCTGGCTTTAGAAGTGCTAGTTAGGAGACGTTGATTCATACGGCCGTGCACAATAGCCATTTCTTCGAATGCATCTGGAGAGGAGCTTAGAGAATCAGAGACATCTGATATGGGATCCTTTAGACTAGATGGATGCTTTTGGTTCTGTAAGGCCTCTGTGCTATTGGTCGTCCTATTACTCTTTTTAGGGTTCAACCGATTTTCCTGTGGTTTTATAGGTAGATGAGAGCCAAATTGGTTGATTTTGGGGCTTTCTCCGTGCGTCTTTGAGGTAGGAGCTCGACCATTTGTGATATTGTGATCATTTAGTTCTTGAAGCGGTGCAAAATCCCAGTCAATAGCTTCAAACAATGAAGGGTCTTGGAAGCCTCTCCGGACTTCCTGCCCAAGCGCAGTTTGAGTTTGATCAGTTAGCTTCGACCGTTGCTGGGGAGCGGTCCGGCAAAGGAGTGTGGAACGGCTGCGCCCACTTGAAAGACGAAGTGCCTTTGCTCGTGGGTTGAGTGGAGGTGATACAGCATGTTCTCTGGGATGATTTTCAGTAGGTTTATCAGCCATCATTTTCCCACGGCCAACATTCAACACCTTATTTGAGACACTGATTGGGGGTGATAGCTGTGGAGCAGATCGGGGAGTTTGTCGCGGTTCAACTGTATGCCTAGGACTCGCCATTTTCTGAAATTCCGGTGGCGTGCTGCGTAGGGCCACATCTGAGGATACGTTGTCCATATCAGGATCAATCTCGATGGCATCCGGAGATGTGCCTGTCTGGGGCCCATTGTTTTCAGCTTCTGAGCCTTGCTTTGACATTGTCGCTTTTCTAGCGTCTACAGTCCTGGCCCATAACGGTGTACTCTTCGAGCTTGGCCGGTGAATTTCGAATGGCTTGGTTAGATTCCACATGGGCTGTGAATCAACTATTTTCTGCCTTTTTGGGTTTCTCTCGTCCTGCCATTCATTTTCTGCATCCTTTCTCGACTCATAAGGGGATTTTGCGGGTATAACAGCCTTGCCGTGTGGCCCTTTCAGAGTGCCCAATATGGTATTCAGAGACTTGTGCCGTAATTGAGAGGCGTTGTAAATGGTAGTGTTTCGGATCATTGGTTGTTTTGGTCTAACCTCTGCTGTTTTGCTGTTCGGAGAGACCTTGCTCTTTCTCTCAAAGAGCGGAGTCAAATCTATCTCCATAGTTCCAACTGCTTCTGCCACTTCCACCAGAACTCCCTTCTCTAGTGTCAACTCGTCACCCTCTTGAGGCTCCATGGTTTCTTTCCAATGCGTGTCCCCAATAAAGTTGCGCGGGACATCGTAGACCATAACCCTCTTATTAAACGTATGATATCGTAAGAAGCCATCTTGCCATCGTTTGGATTTCCGGCGGAGATCGTGAGAGTATAGACAGCGGAATTCGAGGACCGGTGCAGTATTTTGGGAGGGAGGGACAGAGAGGCTGTGTGTAGCTACCGTCATCGCAAGTAGTTAATTCGCGTGAAGCGGGACGAACGCGCGACGTCGCACATGGAGACTTTTGCTTGCTTCTCAAATCGCCGGTCGAACTGCTTCCTAACCTCAAAATTCAACGATGCTGTTTGGTGGCGTCAGAGGGTGGTGGGTTGGGCGACGCGGCGTTGCAAGGTAAGAGACATGCGAAAGCGCGAGAACAGGTGACCTGAAGCAGCCACTTTTCTTGTATTCTTGGCCTCGTAACACTCGCAGCCACGAAGGGATGCAGCGCATCAGCGACAGGAAAATCCGGGCTGGCCCGTCAAGATCTGATAAACTGCGGCTGCGGCTGAAACGCGGGGGACGTTGGCTGCCTTGGGACCACTTAACAGGAGGCTGAGTCTACGCCTATTCACCCAAGTTTCCCTAACATTTCAGCGTGACTTTACTCCTCAACCTTCCACCAAGCATTACTTTCTCCCAACCTCTCATAGACCTCTTCTTTCACTGTCTCTCAAACTCACTGGAATTTTCCGCGTCAACGACGCCCCTCAGCAGCAATGCAGCGAGTGCAGAGGAAGTTTGGGACATTCCTCCCGAGGACAGCAAATGATGCAGACATTGCGGCCATGCTTCGTGAATTTGAGGAGGCTGATCAGATGCTTTCCAAGGTTTGTGTAACTTCTATTAGTCCTTATTTGTCATTGCTAATAATTGAGCAGATCGTTGACGCGGCGAAATCCTGGCGAGATGCGTGGTCAGACATCCTCGCCCACCAGTTGCTCATGATTGAGGAATTTAACACTCTTTACAAACCACTGGGTGCCAAAGGGGAGGCGTTCGGCTCTCACGTACCTGCAGATACACCTCAGGCAAAGCTAGAGCGTGCCGAGAGGTTGAGGGAGGCATATGCAGAGCTCAAGACGGATATGCTTGAGGAAATCAAGACCGTCGATTTAAAACTCATCATGCCTGCCAAAACAGCTAGGGACTCAATCAAGCCTATGAAGAAGGTCATAAAGAAGAGAGAAGATAAAAAGGTAAGCCCGGCCACCAGCGATTGACCAATTGAACTAAGCACTGTACACAGTTGGACTATGAAAGATACAAAAGCCGTGTGGAAGCTCTTCAGAAGAAATCAACACGTTCAGACCGTGAAAACACGGCATTAGCGAAACATGAGGCTGACCTTGCTCGGACCTCTCAAGAGTATGAAATCGCCGACGAAAGTCTTCGAACGAAACTCCCAGGCATTACTGGCGCCACTTTCTCACTCCTCCCTCATCTTCTCGCGAACCAAATTATCCTTCAGAATAACCTTCTTGGAAACCTTTACACTGTGTTACATCAATACTCCCAGGAACATGGCTTCCCAAATCCACCACCAGAACTGGAAGAAGTTATCCCGATTTGGGATTCCGAGTTTACATCGCTCCGTAAAGAGATGGAAAGTGGCTACGAGGTGTTAGCACGTGGCAAAGCCATTCATCAGCCCATGAGACTTCCAGACCAGGGAAGTACATTGACAGGTCTAGGAATTAGGAATAAGATTATGCCAGGACGGCGAACTAGCAGTAGTTCCGCCCTTCCAACAGCAGGCTCCACATCTCCCAAACCAGGCTATACTCCTCCAGCCTTGAATGAGTCTTCGCCTCCTCTGAATCTCTCAAATAAGCCCTCTTACAATTCGCTTAGTACTACCAAACCAAAGATCGGATCACATTCGCCGGGACGCAGTCCTTCTCTGAATGCTGAAAACTCATGGGGCCGCGGTCCTTCGACAGCCTCATCAACCTCTGGTCAAGCCGATTACTTCTCCCGGTCACGAATCCCCTCGGGCACTTCTACTACCAACCTTGCGCCCAGTGGGGCAACCCAAGGCCTAGGAAAGAAAAAGCCTCCGCCACCACCTCCCAAGAAAATAGGATCATACCAAGGCGAATACGTCACAGCGATGTATGACTTTGATGCGCTGAACGCTGGTGATCTTGCTTTTCGGGAAGGCGATCGAATAAAAGTCTTGAAGAAGACACAAAGCTCACAAGACTGGTGGGATGGAGAGCTAAGAGGACAGCGGGGCAGCTTTCCTGCTAATTATTGCAAGTAGGCTTAACTGCTGTTCTTTGGATGGCACAAAATTCAGAAAATAGATTAGATGGTGGACCAAAGGGGAGACGCAACGCAGAAATTGGCCATTTCTATATTTCATGCGCACAGAACTCTACGAAGCTGGGAATTTTTTATGACATGCCTTCGTAATTGAAGGGGGGTTCCTCTAGTTCCCAGCTATATTGCTATTAAAACTCCCATGCCCTGAACCCTAATCAACTCGGCATAAACTGAGTAAACTCTCAACCACTACTATGCTCATAGCCCTCACGATTGCTCATTACTCGCACTCGGTTTTTACCCCACGAGATTGATATGCGACACTAGGCCCCCGCAACGATCGTCAGAGTTGGCCTAGCTCCCGTCTTGGCAAGGTGCCTGGCCCCAAATGTGACTTCCGGCTTGCCTTGTCCAGAGACACTTGTTTTCTTCCCTCTACTGCTTCACCTGGCCTAACACTGCCCTGTATGCCTCTTGAAGGGTAGAGAGATGGCGGAAAACAAGGTATGTCTTCAACTGGGGTTATGTATTGAGCTCGCACAAATCTGGCTCCTCTTGTTTGTGCTCCAACTTATCCTCTGACAAACACACAGGACCCGCCGTTAAGACCTCCCTTTTCTACCGCAACCAGCATTTCTCTTGCATCTTTGCAGGATGCAATTACTACTACGACTCCGACTGTGCAGATTGACGGGATTCAACCCCAGACACGACCAGAGCCCGCAGTCCCAGCCCCTAGGAGAGCGCTAGAATCATTACCTACAATAGATCGAAAGAACCACCATGTATTTCTAGTGGAGAATGATATAGACACGTACTTAAAGCAAAACTTCGACCTCTCGCGGCTCAATAGGATCCATCACCTTTTGTGGATGGCTGGAAGACCTTTGAGTGCGAGACCGTTGCATCGTCAGCAGATGATGGGCTTTGAAGTACTCTATACCGAGCAAGTAGACCTACATCTGCTCAAATTTTCAACTCGACTCCTTATCAAACCACTTCCGGATTATATTCTCAACTATGAATTTTGGGAAACACATCTCTGCGAATCAAAAGATCTGCACCAGTCAGCGTGTGGATTTCTTTTGTCGTATATCTGGCTTATTTGCTCTCCGCTGGACTTGAAGTTGGCTCACAAACTCGACCTTATACCATCATATATCACATGGCCATGGTGGAAAAGCTTCGTAACCGATTTTGTATCCAATATTGATGTGAACGCACTCGATCAGGTCAACAAGCGCTACCATTTTGGTGAACTCCGCCTTGGAAGAATCAACACGACATACCGAATACGATTCATGTTTACACACTTCGTTCGAGGCTACTTGTATGGTTACAACCGCTACGTAGTGTTCTTCCAAAGAAACTTTGGCTGGGTGGTCATAGTGTTTGCCTTTTTCTCTCTCGTTCTCTCGGCAATGCAAGTGGGTGTAGCAGTACCGCAATTAAATGGGGACATTGCTTTTCAACAGGCAGCATACGGTTTTGTGGTCTTTGCTATAATCGGTGTTGCAGCTCTTCTGGCTTTTGTCGGGATTACATTCGCCACAATATTCCTCTTTAACATGGCTGCGGCGATATCTCACGAGAAGAGTGAAAGATTTAAAAGAGAAAAGCTTGCTGATGAAAGGAAGAGGGCCAAGAGTGTATGAATTATTCAAGTCATCTCTACAACAAAGAAACCCTAGAGAAGGACCCCGCCGAAATCCAGAGATGCTTCTTCCATACTCGTAATTTGTCCCGCCTCCTAGTATCTTTCTTCAAACACAGCTGCTGCGCCTCGATCTTCATCTCAATTTTATTCTTGCCTGTAGACTTATGTTTTAGGCTGGCAATCACACCTTCATCTGTCGGCTCACAAACGTAGTTTTCGAGATCCGTAAACACTCCTGCCGCAGCAATCAGTACTTGTTAGTAATTCGACACCCTCGAGATTTATACCTTCGCAATCTCTCAAGCCCGCCTCATCCTCAGGCTCTTCAACCCATAACGGCAGAATTGGATACATGGCACCAGGTGCGAAAAACACCACATCATCAAGTACACCGAAATGCTTCTGCTTCTCGTTGTTCTTGATCCATTCCCTTACTGCAGCTGGCAAATCTGCTTTCTCCATCTTAATCAACGTTCGCTCATTACCGTGATCCAGGATATTCTTGCCGGTGGTAGAGGACCTTTAGTTCCGGTGCCCAGTCTTTAGGGGCAGGACACATCTCGTCAAGTGTGTAGAGAGGATTGTGGTCGATTTTCAGAGGTTATCGTAAGCTGTGAGCGATTCGGGGGACCATAGCCGTGCGTACGGTGATGCAACTGGGGGGGTTCTTCAGAAGCAGATGATAAACTCGACGATCTGGATTCAACAGATGATGCGGAGCTGGAGCTGGAGTCAGACTCTGATTCGGAGGAGGCTAAGACGGTTGCAGCCAGTATAGCAGGCGTTAGGAAGATTGAAAGCCCCATTGCAATTCCTTCCGAAGTTCCAATTGATTACGGAAAGATGAAAATCAATCGATGACATGCGACAATATAATTCAGCTTCAAGCAAAGCTGTTCGTACCGGACGTGGACTCTTCATTTTGTATACCTAATAAGCTCTAATAAATACATGACCATCATATCTTATACTTTCTATCCTCAAGCTCTTCGCATATCCGTTCCCGAGTTTCAAATTAATTACCGGGGCATAAAAGCGGCCCGGACCAAATCAAACTACCTGAAAGCGTACTAGCAAAGCGGATGCCATAATTGCAGTAGATAAATTAATAGGGCCACATTTTCGACTCGAGAGACATGGTTCTGAAGTGTAAAGGACAGATGGCAGGATTTCTGAGCCCCAGGGGTGGCTAGTGAACTTGTCAATTATGGAGAGCCGAATTCCCATGTGTTCATCTAGATACATCGTATGAATATTTTATACCAGGTCTTTCACAGGGGGAAGGAGGAGCTATAAATTACCAGAAGGTTTTAATTTTGAAGCGCTCAGTTGTTTGGTATATCTGACGGTCTCCAGGATTACTTCAAGTAATTATTGAAATCCAGTCAACATTCGCAGCCCAACTCTGAGGACTTTGCCCAGTTAATATTTCTAAAGTTAATGCTTGTTTATAATAAGCTGTATTATCTACAGTTCAACTAGCAGCTCTCCAGCAAACCTCTCTCAAAATCCCGCGGGAGCCGGAGCCATTCGTAAATTTAAAAAGCTGTACTAATCTAAGTTTTATGCGAGGCGTGACTGATATGACAAATTAACGCAGAGTATTCCAAAAGATTCTATTGCAGATAAAATGACACGACTTGGTCGCCGTACCACTTCCGACCTACATCTTCATGGCTTCGAATCCACTTCCGGAGCTGAGACTCTCCAAGGCTATCCCACCTGGGGTCAAGAAATGTAGAAACATTACTATAACTGTCCGACCCCCCGCTCTCTCGCCGTAGTCTACGAACAAATTCCGGAATATAACGCCGGATTTCTGAGACGGTGAGATCGAGTGGAAGCCCTTGGAAGAAAGGAATAGAGTATCTAGGTTTTGACGATGATAGAGGTGCCTACGTAGATTAGTATTTTACTTCGCAAAAATGACACAAATCTATCATAATACATATGCCCAGCCAGTAACTGCCAAGTCGTGAGGAATCAGTTTGGTTAATATACCTTTACACGGTGAACAGTGGCCTTCACCGCTCCATCTGTCGCAGCTTCAAAAGCATTTCCAAAATTCACAACAAAAGTACCTTCAATAGGAGGTGCTGGTATCCATTCTCCGCTTGCGTTTACAACCTCCAAACCCTCTTCCTCGCCTACTTGGTATAGAAAGGTAAGCCAGCCGCTAGAGTCCTTGTGGGCACCAACGCCTTGACCCCGACAGCTGTCTTTACTAGGTGGATATTTTACTAGCTTAATACGATGCTGTGGCGGCATATATAGATGACTTTTAGTCTTCACGTTACAAGAACGCGGTAGGAAGAAATCGTCGAATGTTCCGATTGGAATGCCGAATGCTTCTTCAACAAGATGTACGAAGCGATATGAGAGCGCTTGGAGGGCATCATGGTATCTTCAAGGTATCAGTGGCCGGTTGCAGGTTAGCAGGTAAGTAAAAGCTAACTCTAGATATGCTTTCCTGAAGCCTGGGACATGGTCTTCGCACGGCCATTGATTAGGGCCGCGGAGACGCCAATAGAGCTTTGTGAAATCTCTATCTCCTGGTCCACCAATTTTCTTGTGATTTGTGGGGTCTTGCCATATTACCGGAAGCTCAGTGGCAAGATCAAATTGCTCACGAAGGTCTTTCTCTCCAAGCGTCATTTCTTCAGCAAAACCGCTGTAGCCTAAGAAATGTGGAGAGTTTAATTTTGAAAGACGACCTTTGGCACTATTTCCTTGGTTGAATAAAGCTGGAAGCCTTGAAACGAGATTCATAATTGTTTCCATCGATACGCCGTGGTCTTTAATGTAGAGAAATCCAACGTTGAAAAGAGCATTGTGAAGCTCTTCAAGTAGAGCAGGACGTTTAGAAGGATTGTCTGCATAGGATAAATCGAGTATAGGGAGCGAAGATGATTCTCCACTTTGTATCTCGCCGTCCATCGTTTCTTAGGTACCCAGGCAGCGTCTATGGTCTTGAAAGTCAACAAAATGTATGAGAAGGTCTGAGTCAGACGCTGGGCTTGAAGTATGACCATGTTCTCACAAGGTAACAGGGCTGTCTTAAGACATTATCACACCAACTTCCAGCTTGTTCCTGAATATCCTCGTGGCCCACGACGCCATCGCAGATGACCTCAATAGCCCAGCGGACCCTAAAATCATCGGAATAATTATTCTTCCGAGCCCTAACTCTCACTAGGTACAGGCAGCTTTGAAACCCCCACCGCCCCTCCCCCTCCTCTCATCATCACAACCATTCTCCACCGTCCACCTTACAACAAGTTTTTGAAATGGCCTATAACTTCGTACGCTCCTACATCGACACATTTCGTGAACGTACCGCCCAAATATCACACACATCGACCTTCCGAAACACTGGGCAGATTACGCCCGAAGAGTTCGTCCTTGCGGGCGACTTTCTCGTTTTCAAGTTCCCCTCATGGTCTTGGGCCGACGCTTCAAGCCCATCGAAACGCGTACCATATCTGCCTGAGGGAAAGCAGTTCCTCGTTACACGAGGTGTGCCCTGCCATCGAAGGCTCGATGAGAACTTTGCTGGCGACGCCGGTCAGGATGAGACGCTCGTACGGGACGGCTTCGCTGCGGGCGAGGGCGAGCCAGAAGACGATGGCTGGCTAAGGACCGGGGGCATGGCAGCTAGCCAAGAGGCAAGAGTGCGAGATGTCCGGACTGTAGATGAGAGCGGAAATCTTGGAGATGCCGGAGCAGAGGAAGAGGAGATCCCTGATATGGAAGACGAGGAGGATGATGAGGAGGCTATTATTAGGGACCCTAAAGCCGGTACTAGCACTTCAGCGTATGTTCAAGTCTTTTCTCCGCGCTGTTGACACGAACATCTACCCTGGCCTCATGCCGAGCTTACGGTCTCATACTATTTCTGCTCTATACGCTAAATATCTATCCAGACCCCTCCGAACATACACGCTCTACATAACCTACTCTGCCCACTACCGCACACCCCGTCTATACCTCTCCGGATATGGGTCATCGTCAGAACCTCTTAAGCCACAAGCAATGATGGAAGACATCGTCGGCGACTACAAAGACAAGACCGTTACAATCGAAGACTTCCCCTTCTTCGACCATTCCATCAAGACGGCCTCCGTGCACCCTTGCAAGCACGCTTCCGTCATGAAAATTCTGCTTGATCGTGCCGACGCTGCACTCAAACTACGTCTAGCTAAACTGAAAGCGGGGAAGAACGTCGGAAAGGTGGATAGTGGAATGGAAGGACTAGTAGATGATACGAAGCTGCTCAAGTTAACAGAGCGGGCAGAGCAGCAAGAGCGCGAAGAGAGCGGCAAGGACAGGACAGCGGACGAGTGGGAGGTGCTTGAGGATGGCCCCGAAGAGGAAGAAGTCGCCATTAGGGTCGACCAGTATCTAGTAGTATTCCTGAAGTTCATAGCAAGGTATGTTCTGCTACACACTAAAATTAAAAAACAAGGAGTCGAGACTAATTTGCTAATGTTAATAGCGTTACGCCTGGCATCGAGCACGATTTTACGATGGGTGTTTAATATTTGGCTTGTTCATATTCATAACATGCAGTTTGCTGCAAGAGACTGCCACTTGCTATTTTGTATCGTCCTTGCAATTTGGCGTTAGGCGTTCTATCTCGCTGGGGAACCAGTGAGGGAAGGGGCACAAAGCGGGCGTTTGAGATTAGGCTAAGCCGGGGAAAGTCTGAAGGTGCATGATAACTGTCCCAATCAAGGGAATTCTATTTATCCAAAGCGACCTTAGGTTGATTGTTGTTCTGGCAATCTAATGAATGCTCCTAATCTGTGAATATGATATCTACCCATCTCATTTCAACTCGAAGCCGAAAGCAGTTAACCGCCCCAATACCGACTCCCCTGCGGCCTTCTCACAGCCCCTTCCATCCCTTCATACGCCAACTGCTGACGCTCAGCACTCCTAGAGCGACTGAGAACCGAGTTGATGATTTCCTCAATAGCGTCGATTGTCGTATCTGGTGCAGGCGATCGCGGAAGCATTTCGGGTGCCTCGAGTGACCCTGGAGGGATGTCCCCCGAGGTGTCGCGTTTCTCTTGCTGGGAGTGGCGGTAAATAGGCGAGATCAGAAAGGCTTGGGCCTTGACGGCGGTGGAGAGAAGAGGGGATGGTTGATCTGAAGAGGGAATACCGGAAGTGAGGCGGTTTGTTATGTCGCGCTAGATTTTGTTTAGTATTTGTTGTAACAGTTGTGCAAGGAAGCGGCAGTTCCGTCCTTCAAAGCGCTAGAGACACAAGGGGCTCAGAAGTCATTTACGGCAACTTGAATCTTTCAAAGTAGAGAAAGGGATATCGCACTTCAGATAGCCCTTCAGCTCTCATTCGTTCTGCGATACGCTCTGTGTCCGCCGCTGAAGGTGAAATAGGAGCAGCAGCTACATCAGCCAGGAAAGTAAAAAGAACAACGAATAAGATGATATAGGCACTAGAGCAGCCCATTTCTATGCAGAGATGTTGGAGAAGTAGCTGTCTTGTAGGGTTAAAAATTCTACCTAAGACAGTGGACGCGTGCGATGGTGTCTGAGGCTTTTAAGAATACCTTCGGTGGATTTCAGAATCTTCTTAAGAGATTCAAACACCATAAGGAGAGATGGAAGGAGGGAATGAGAGAATTGTCCAGTCCGGATAAAGGAACCAGCAACTTTATTTTAGAAGAGACTCCGCTGCTATTCGACAAAATAATATGGCGAGTCGGCCTCCCTTATATTTTCTATCTTAGCCATCACCTTGGAAGCGTGTTAAATAAGGAATTGGCAGTAAGGAAAGACAAATGGCGCCCAGCGAGGTCGCGTTTCTCGTGCATTTAGCCCTCTAGGCCCTAAAGCTAATAGAATTAACTGATCAGAAAGGGATAGAACTATCGATCATCTGCCTTTTTTCCAAGCACCTTGCTCTCAGAAATCCCGCTTTCTAGGTTCGCTTGACGCGTTGCGCGTAAGGAGGTTGGGAAGAATTAGGAAATGCAAGGGAGAACGTTTCAAGCTGAGTACAATGGAAGAAGCCACCATTTCTCGTATACAAATCAAATGACAGTTGCAGAAAAAGGGTCGTTGATATGAGCTCAATAGAGGACGAAAGTAGTACAAATTATTGTTTACTCGAAATGCAAACGTACTTTGTTTGGCCTTGCCTTCTGAGGTATCTGCTAGACATTATCCCTAAGCTCTCTTTATCACCGTGCAACGTCTTTATAACATGAGTGCTGGTAAGATGGAAAGACATCATTATGGATAAGTAGTTGAGAACTGGGTGGAACTTGAAGGTACAAATAAAATGAGCGTGATCTGTTAAGGCTCTGCCAGGCAAGAAGCAACTTAGATATGATTGTGTGAGATCAAGAGGAGATAATCAAGTAGAATTTCTTCTTTTGAATACAGGGTTAAATCATACGTGTGTCCATTGGAAACTATCCTTGAGCTATCATCAAGAGTCCAAAGCTGTCATGAGATTCATATTATTTGACTAAGCATGCCAAGACATTACGCTGGGCTCGTGTTGATGACCCCAACCACATCCTATACTCTCCTCAGCTTAATACCCTACTCAGCGTCTTTCTTTTTAATTGTGATTCTTCGCGCAGTTTTTCCTATTTTTAGTTATGATGAACAGTTATCATGTTACTTATTGTAAGAATTATGGACCTCTCAGCTTGAAAGTGTCGCTTTTTGGATACCACCACGCGCTTCCCCTTGCTTCCCGCCAGTGCTGTTACTTATCACTGTGGGACATTGGAAATCATGTGTTCCAGCAGTCCTCCCTCATCTCAGACCCTTATGGGTAGTTCGCCGCTTCCGGAAGGGATACCTTCCGGTTCCCTTGATCTAAGTGTCTTACCACCAGTATTTGTTTTACCGGCTCATTTCAAGGGAGATGAGCTACACGATGTGGAGGAACGGTTGATGGAGCAAAACGCCCCTCTGACATTCGACGCATCTGAAGCAAAACTCTTCATTGGAAAAGTTGGGACGAAACGTAGAGCAGCATTCGAGCTTCGAAGTCATCGTGTTTGGACAGAAGAGCTTGTATATTCGTCGCTAGTGTCACACCCACAGGCGAATGGAGACCTTGAGCCAGCCCACAAGAAGCGACTCGTCGAGACTACATCCGCATCACGCAGCAAGACTCTTAAACTACGCAATGAAGAGTCTACGACTAAGAGAGAGACTGAAGATAATTCCTTTGGGCTGTCCGTTAATAATACAATAAGGCATATTTCACCAATCCTAGTCCCTGATCTCGACCAAAAACCCAAATTGCCAAGTGTTCCTTTCGAAGGAGAGAATTTCGTGGATGCTATCAAGGTCGTCAAGCTTGACTGGCTCGACGATTCTAATGAAGCTGGGAAATTTCTTCCTTTAGGGGAATACGTTGTATACAAAGGAAGGCCTGTTGATCGAACAGCTACTGTTGTCACTTCTCAGCTTCCAACCGCATCACTAGCTGCACAGTCAACACATAAAATCATATCATCTTCTCAAAAAATCATGGTGGAACGACCACAATCGGCTCAAAGTATTCTAGAACGAGCTAAAGCAGATCACTCGGTAGCTCCTGCCCGAAAATCAGGTCAGCGGCCTTATAGATCAACCGGTCATGGCCCGCGTCGTTTTGATAACAGAACGTTCGCATCCCAGAGCCATAAACAAGGGCATTCCTCGTCTCAAATGGCGAATCTATTGCAGCAGACGGCAAGTGACTACGAAAGTGAAAGCAGCGACATCCCAGAGCCCCCGGATTGGGTCAAGGCTAGCTTAAAGTATGCTTGTCAACGTTCAACGCCTGCCGACCCACCCAACGACCTTTTCATCGAACAACTGAAGAAAATCAGAAAAGCACGCCTCCTTATGGACGATGATATTGGCGTGCGAGCTTACTCAACCAGCATTGCAGCATTGGCAGCATACCCTTATCTCATCACTAATCCGCGTGAGATCCTTTGGCTTCCTGGGTGCGACGTGAAGATCGCAAACCTTTGGATCGAATGGAAGAATACTGGCATTATTAAAGTAGTTGAGGATGCCGAAAATGACGAGGCAATGAAAGTTCTTCGCCTATTCTACGACATCTGGGGCGTCGGCGCCTCCACAGCGCGCGAGTTTTACTTTTCAAATCATTGGCGGGATCTTGACGACATTGTTGAACATGGCTGGTCCACCCTTTCACGTGTTCAACAGATTGGAGTAAAATACTGCGCCGAGTTTCTAGAACAAATTCCCCGTTCTGAAGTCGAGTCCATAGCCTCTATCATCCACACCCACGCAATTCGTGTCCGCGACTCAAACATCTCTGTTACAATAGTCGGCGGCTACCGCCGCGGCAAAAGTGCCTCGGGAGATGTCGACATTATCCTGTCGCATCCCTCCCTCCCACAAACCGGTAACCTCGTCACCGACGTAGTCGCGTCACTCGAAGGCGAGGGTTGGATCACGCACACGCTGCTACTGAGCCTCCACGGTACCCACCGTGGCCAAGCTACCCTGCCCTTCCGGTCTTCTGGTCATGCAAGCTATGGTTTCGACACGCTTGACAAGGCGCTTGTGGTTTGGCAGGACCTGCACTGGCCCACTCGAGAGGCGGATCTGGCAGCTAACTCGAAAGCAAAGAATCCGAACATTCACCGTAGGGTGGATATTATTGTCTCACCTTGGCGTACAGTTGGCTGCGCCGTCGCTGGGTGGAGTGGTGGTACAACCTTTCAGCGAGATTTACGGCGCTACGCGAAGCATGTCAAGGGGTGGAAGTTTGATAGTAGTGGGGTTAGAGACAGGAGCACGGGGCAGGTAGTGGAGCTTGAAGGGCCGGTGGGGGTAACTGGAACAGCGGAGGAGGCAGAGCGAAAAGTCTTTGAGGGAATGGGCTTGCCATATATTGAGCCGTGGGAAAGGTGCACTGGATAGTTAATTTCATATCAATACCTCTTAAGTGCCTTAGTATCTCAATAAGAAGTAATTTAGCCCCGCGAGGCCTAATTAAGGCCTCTATGATATGTTTTGTTCTTTATTAGTTCTAGAGTAGTAATGCTACTATGTTTCTACACTCTTTAAATCTAATATTTCTAAAGAGTTTTAGGGGGACATTACAAATATCACCTACTTTGCAATAAACCCTTGAAACAAACCATAACTCTATTTTCCCTATCCTGAATTTTTGGGTATCTAACACTACTCATGACCTCATTCCTCGTGATATCGTTAAGGGTTGAAAACCTCACATGCTGCCTAAAGGGCGTCCAAAATTCATGCGCTGCTTCTTAAGTAACACCCCATCTACAGCATCAAATCCTTCGCCGCTCCAAACTTCATTTACCGTCTAAACCTTATTCTCTTTAGGCTTTTCAGGGGAGCCCTTCAGTTCCTTGGCAAGGTCTTCTAATTTGCTCGCCAATACACTCACTGAAAAGGTGTCATCACTCTCAACACCAGGATTCGCAGGCAAGGTTAGAGGGCCGCTTAGAAATTCTTCCGGCGAATCACCAACCCAGACCTCTGGGCTCGGACTGTACGGAACGGGCGGTGTGTGACCGGCATATAACGTTTGAATTGGCAAAAACGGTGAAAGGGCTGCGGGAGGTGGGGGGGAGTCCGTGACGCGTTCTGCGGCCATTGACGCGCTTTGCCGGGTCGTCGCATCACGTGCGGCTGCGACCTTGCGCAGATAGGAAATCCGCTCATCGTAGCGCTTGATTAGCTCGGTATGCTCTTCGATTACTCCCAAGCTCTTCTTTCTTAGAGTCTCCGAGATGCGAATTTGTTCATGCAGTGAGAAATTGGTGTGTGGAATTGGTGAAGGCCGCGAGGTGACTTCTTCGTCGTCATCTGCCTTGATGGTGGGGATCTCTTTCGAAGACGCCATTGTATGCGTGAACTAGATAGCAGAAGGTGAAAGATTAGTCGCTAGTATCCTCAATCGTTAAGTCAGGAATGGAACCGTCCTTACTTCAGAGAAGATATCCTTAAAGGGAGAGGATAGTAGAATTGTCGGCTATAATTCCGTTTGAGCGTTGCCTAGCTCTGCGGAGAACAGTAAGAGTAGGGTGATATCGAATAAATCCTATCTTCGGAGTACCCAACGCCTTTTTGTAGCAAGCGCGAAGATTTAGTGCGATGTGTTCAATCTCGTTGGTTGAAAATGAATGTCAGAAGAAATGGGTGCAGCAACGGACTCGGGAGCTGTCGCAAGGCTTCAGTGTCAGCGAGAGAATAAATCAAGAATTGATAGACAGAGTTGCCGAGCCTCTCAACAGATTACTTGCGTTGTACCGTAACGAGATCTGAGGAATTTTGGTGGTAGACTAGTGGAGGAATGTTAGACGTTACAGCACAAATATCCAAACGCCCTTGAGCTTAAGCACGGTCTATGCAGGAACGGGAGGCTGCATGCCCGAAATGCGGGCCGAGAAACCCAAAAAAGCGCATCCCCACTTACCTCAGCAAGCTCAGACCATAGAATCAATTAGCGGACATACGTATATCCGCAAGCGGATATCGCTAACCTTTTTTGTTAAAAAGTTGATTCTATGGTCTAAGAGACTTTTCCAGCGTTTCTTAAGCGATCCGACTTTGTTTGTATGTAGAGCAGTTACCTTTTTCAATGAAATTAATCTACACCCCCACAGCAGCTATTATCTTAGAAATACCGTTAAATTAATCCGCGGAAGTAGCTCTATAATTAATAAATATATCTACCTTATTAGCCCCCGCGATGTTAAGCAGAAAGCGCCGCTAAATGGATAATATGTCGACAATTAAATTGCCCATTCCTACTATAAACACAATATTAGTTAACTAGCGGACGCCTATCTAAACACCAACTGGGGTATCCGCTAAGCGGATATTAAAGGAAGAGAAGGTTGGAATTATTTTAGAGCATTTATAGGAGTGGCGATGGTCCTTTAGTGACCTTTCTTTAGCGTGGCTATAGCTTGGTGTTAATAAAAGACAAGGCGTAAGAAATAATAAGGCGCAAAAAAAGAAGAAGGAAAAAAAGAAGAAGGTAAAGGGGCTTATTGCTACCGTAAAAGACGTGCGGATATTGTCTTGGCGTATATGTGAACCGGCCTTGTTCCAGGAAGCTCCTTAATTTTTGCCTTCTGCTCTACACTAATTGCATTAAGTAGCAAGATAATAATCACTACTAAGGCCCAAAGAAGACATAGCATTACTTATATTATTATACTCTTGCCAAATAAGGTTCTTGTGATAAGTATTATATCTTTTTTCTTAAACAGCAGCCACCTAAGGGCTTTAAGCTGCTCCGCATGTCTGTAATAAGGATATAAAAAAGCAATAGCCTTATTAACCTTGCTTAGCTGCCGGGCCTTGCTCTCTCTGTAAAGCGCAAGAAGCTAATTTTAAAGGTCCTATAGCTGTTATTCCTAGTCCGTTCTATAATTTCTTTAAGTCCGATTATCTAATACCTAATACGGCCGCGGCTGTTCTAGCACCTTATTTGACTTCTTCCCTCTCTGGCTAGTTGGTTTTGGTGCTAGCATATGGTAGATTTGCCTAGATATCTATAACTTAGTAGTGGGCGCGCGATAAGGTTTTAGTAGGTGTTATATACCATAACACGGACACTATATATCCGCTAGGCTATAATGGGTCCTTTAGGGTGGCTATTATAGGTCTATATAGGTTTTATATATATTAGTTAGCGTTTAATAAAGTTATATATAGTTACGGGATTCCTAATAACGCGTTTTTTTTTTTAAAGAAAATAATTATAAGACCTAAAAATATCTAAGTAATAAAAATAATATATTCTGAAAGCCTAGGTTCTGTTATACAGTCGTTTGCGAAATATCGGTAAAAATTCGCCAAGCCGAAAAATTCGCATCGCACCTCACCAAAATTTTGCGGAGGGAGTATGATTTCAATTTTACCACCACAATCGTTATAATTATGGGCCGCCGCCTTCTAGATAAAGTTGTTTATAAAATTAGGCTTCGTGTTAAAGCCAATAAAAGTATAGCAGCTATTATAGAGGTAGTAAAGGTGTCTAAGAAGATAATTTATAAGCTGCGGTTAAACCTTAACATTTAAGGCGAGCTGTACGCACCACCTATAGTTACTTTTGGCCGGTATAGATCTCTGCTGCCTTACTAAAAAATGGTAATATATAATATCATAATGTTAAGTCTTCTACTAACTTATTATATAGAGGCTTCTTAAGTTTCTTAAAGACTAGCTAACCACGTATCTGGATAAGATATAGACCTTCCTATTTAATAAATTTGATACCCTACTCTCTCTTTTAAATATATACCGCGCTCTTAAGAGAGCTTGCTAGTTATAGAAGGCAGTTAAGGCTTAGGCGGCTAAGAGGAGTACCACCCTCCGTAACGCCTAGATTAGTATTTAAAAGAGCTAGATAGTAGATTAGCTAGTATTTCTTAATAAGTTAACAGCGAATAAAAGAACTGGCGATAGGAAGTACAGCTAGTCACCCAAAGGGACTAACTGCAGAGTAGCACGCCCACTTAAGAGATTAGAGAGGTGGAGCCTTCTACTAGCGCTATTAGTAGATAGATATTTAAGCTATATTATCTTCCAAGGCTCTATTACCTCTGCAATATTTAAATCCTTTATAAAGGAGCAAGTGCTCCCTTATTATTCACTATACCTAGGGCCATGCTTAGTCCTTATTCTTAATAACATATTAATCTATAAGTTAGCACGACTCCGCAAGCTCTATAAGTAGTATAATATTAAGCTAAGATTTCTGCCGCTATATTTACCAGATTATAATCCAATTAAGGCAACATTTAATAATATTAAGGCTTGGATTAGAAGGAACTAGTAGCTAGTTAAGGAGTTTAAGAGCTTTAATACCTTCCTATATTTTGCTATTAGTTAAGTATATAGGATATATATAGGGCAACACTTCCAAGAGGCAGGATATATTATAGATTAATAGATAGCTACTATCTAGATCGCTTAAAGGCTAAAATCTTACTCCTAATTTGAGCCAGTATACCAACCTTAAAGTTATAGCGCTCCTATAAATCTAACGTTATACCTTTACCTGGCTTCTTTAAATTTAGTATATTAATATTCCACTCTTCCTCTACTAACTTGTCTTTAATTGGCATTAAAATTACCCTCTACTACTTACTATAAAAGCCTAGCTTATATACTAGCCACTTAAAGAACTGGCTAAGTAGCTTAATTAGGTCTATTTCTAACCAAATAGGGCTAGAGTTCTGGGGCGGCTCAACGCCTATATATAGTAGAGGGTAGGGGTAATAAGGCTAAGAAGGTAGGTAATTAGCTAGCCTAGAGTAAGATACTATAAAGGCCTTAAAAAGATCATTCGTTAATAGTATAGAATCTTCCTTTTCTACTACCTACTCCTTGCGACTCCCCTAGCTCCTCTCCTTCCAGTTTACTAAGTTAACAATAATATTCTACAACAGCTGCTTAACCGTAGACGCGCCACTAAGCAGCTCTTTATTCTACTATAGGAAGTTATTTATACTAATAGGATAATAATTAATTTCTAAATTAGGTAAGTTAGGCGACTTCTTATTCTACTAATAAGTCTTACCCTTATTATAACAGTAAATGTTTATACAAGGCCACTAATTAGTAATTATAGGTATTTAATTACCAGAGGCTTCCTCAGCAGTAAGTACGCTAGGTAGAGCAGCGAGTTAAGCCTATATACTTGTCCTTCTACCTATAGGCCTCTTACCTAATCGCTAACTTTAAGTAGTGGCAGAAGCTTAAGTCTCTGGCTCCTTTTCTTTAACCAAATATAAGGTAAAGTTTAAGGCTAAAGATTTTATTGGCCAGCGCTAGTACCACTCTTTAACTATATTAATAGCTTACTTAAGATCATCGCGAGAGCAAATCTCTTAGGGGTAGTAGTTAACTTGCCATGCCTTCTTATATAATGCGACAGCTTTAAGCTGGCTAACCTTAAACTTTTGCGGTAATAGATTTAGTAAGATCTACTTTTTCTACTTCTCCAGCTGGAATAGGTATAAATTATTGGTGTTATATATAGCTGACTTCGTACTAGGTAGAGTCTCTTTTCTACCACTAACAGTTACCTTCTAAACACTTATAAAGCGTACAGGTGGTAGCAGTAATAGTAATAACGTGTTTAAATTCTTGTGCTTAGTCTCTACTGGCTCCTTATCCTTATTTTTGTCCTTATCCTTATTCTTATCCTTATCCTTCTTATCCTCTTTATTCTTATTCTTATTCTTATTCTTATCCTTATTTTCATCCTTACCCTTATCTAAATCTGAATCTGCGAATGTAGGTTAAGCTAATAGTGGGGACAGGGGCAGCGCTAGTAACGGCAACGGTAACGGTAATTTTGGCCTCCTTGCCTTCCTTGCTATATACAGCTTTGGCTACAGCTTTAGCTTTAGCTTCCTTTTAACCTTCTTAGACGGCTGGGGAGTAGCAGGAATAGGCGTAGACTAAGCTCGCTTTTATCTAGATTGTTTTAGAGCAGAAGACAACTAACGGGTAGGTAGTGGTGGCATAGAGGGCAACACCAAGAATTGTATATAATTAGCTTAATTGGGCAAGTTACTAACTTCAATTTTAGGCAGTTATAATCAAGATTTAGTATATTGTGGTGGTAAAATTAAAATCATACTCCCTCCGCAAAATTTTGGTAAGGTGCGATGCGAATTTTTCGGCTTGGCGAATTTTTACCGATATTTCGCAAACGACTGTATAATTAATTAACTTTGGGAAGTAATATAAAATATTGGTATTAAGTTATTTTAATCTCCGCAATCTCTGTAACGCGGATATTGTTGGAACGCGTAAGAACCCTCGGAAATGTGGCTTAGACGTGATTCTGGTGGTTTCGCACAAACGTAGTTAGTAAGCTTGCGGACCGATTGAAAATCCGCACCAACAGAATCGCGTCTGAGCTTGCTGAGGTAACATCCCCACTATCTGGCCCGTCCATCTCGAAAGGCCGGGCTGGTAATCCGCTATCAATTCAGAGGACAACACATCTCAGACCGCTGGCCGGATGCAACCTCGCCATCAAAACAGGCAGAGCTGTTTTCGCCAGGAATGGCTGACCCGCTTCGTTCCCCTAGATGCGATCCATGCAAAGCATTTTGATGCTGCAGGGGTAAATGCGCTTCCAGCTGTTAAATCATGGTATCACTGATCATCTCCCATCTCTAGTGATCCATCTCCTACCTGTGCTTGGGCAAAGGTGCTCCGATCTCCTTCCAAACCCCGCTGGTCAAATAGATACACCGCAACTACCTACATGTAGTAGCAGAAGCCGAACTGTAAGCCTGTCAGAGTCCCGCGCGTTTCCGTAACCCTAAGCCGCTAACGTTTACCGCCTTTAGAGCACTAAAGACGCAGCGATATCCGATCGAATAGTCCAGTAACAATCCTAAATCCTTCCCCTAGATCACCCGCATTGCATTAGCCATTCTTCCCTGCTGCGGATCTGCATAAAATGGTGGAAATGAACGAGCTGCATCAGATGAACATTGAACGGGGTTGTATAGAGTTGAAAGATAAAGCAGGTGCTTCCTTGTGGTACTCCTTCGCTCCTGCCTCTCCCCAAGGAGGCTTCCCCAGGACCCTAATGGTTTTCCTGAACGGGCTCATTGTTCCTCGAGCCGGGTGGGACTCGGTCATGGAAAATATTATTCAGAAAGCAGGGGAAGACGACCTGCCGCACCCAGCAATGCTTTCGTATGACCGTTTTGGCCAAGGTAATTCGTCGCCGGATCCTTCTGACGAAGGGAAAAAACCTGGCCACGGACACGATGTCATGAGTGCTGTCCGGGACTTGCACCAATTGATATTGCAGTTTTCGGTGGAGAAAACCTTATTTCATATGTCCTCAGATCAATTCCCAACCCTTATCTTTGTCTGCAATTCAATAGGCTGTGCTCTTGCCCGCCTCTTTGCTCAAAATTATCCTAGGACTGTCTCTGGCATGATTCTACTTGACTCTATAATGGCAAATTCTGATTTTGTTTCTATCTGGCCGGATCCGGATGCCCCAGGCTTCGACCCTGACAGCTTGCCAAAAGGAGTATCTGCGGAAGATCTCCGTGAAACAAGAGTGAAGTTTGCGAAGGTGTTCCATCCAAGTGTACCCAATAAGGAAGGCTTGAGCAGGAGGAACCTTGCCCAACTTCTCCCTTACTCTGATAACCCTAAGCTAATAGGACCATCCGGTGAGGGGCCACTTCTTACCGTTATTGGGCATGACTGGGATACTTTTGCGGAGCAAAGCCTCACGGTAAGCTATTGTTATCCGTCAACACCTGGGGTGGGGTTCTAATTCAATGCAGGGAACCATGCATACTCCAAAGATTTTGACCATGTTGTATATGAATCCGTGCTGGCAGAAATACAATGAGGGCCTCGTTCACATCACGGCCGCAAAACTGACTAAAGGCCCAGTCATTGCAAAAGGCTGCGGCCATTTTATCCAAACTGATGATCCGGATTTTGTAGTCGCGCAGATAGGCGACATGCTAGAGCGCATAAAAGGACTAGCAATATAGACGGAATAGCGAACCGGCATAGTGTGGCCCAAGCCAAGAAAGCCACTACAGCGAGAAGATCTGAATAAAGAGAAAGAGAAACACTTCAAGATTTAAAAGCATGTAAAGTGTTTTTGCGATACCTTGATAACGTGGGATGGTGTCTATGTGGGGGCTTCTAAATGGCTTCTATTCAGCTCTATCGTATTATCCTCACTTATCAGTTATCCATTTCCTGTCCTTGTCGAACCAAGCCCTTCCTAAAAGCTCTTATTGTGCCAGCACCTGAGGGGAGCCACAATTGAAGAGTAACAGGCCGTTTGCCTATCCCCACAATAGACGACGAATTGGTGCCTAGAGTGTTCCTTATTCTATCCCCAACCCAGGAGAGTCAGATTATCTCTCCAATAATCTCAGCCACCATTCTCTTCTACAGTCCCAAATGAATAGATAACGAGATGATACAGTGCAATAGGAATTCTATAGTTTATGTCGTGCGTATGAGCGAATAAGTTTTTCCCTACAACTAATCTGCGGGCGGGTATCTGATACTCGTTAGCCATTAAAACCATCCTCGCAAAGGAGCTCGTTTGTAATGTTGGACTGAATCTAGCTTTTGCAGTATGAATCCATGCGCTTCCCTATCAGTGCTAGTTCTTCATGCGATTCATTTAATTCAAACAATCTGCTGGTGGATGGAACCGCTGCGCAATAAGGATTTCCTTGCAATGATGCGCATGCGCCTCGCCTCCAATGCAGGTACTAGTATTACTAAGAGATGAGGCTCTGTCCCCCGTATCAGGCTGCAAGGCGAGGAGTAATTAGGGTGGCTGGATAGTTCAAGAGATGTCCGGTAGAGATGAGAGTTTCTTGAGGTTTCCTCTTGCACCACACCGCTATAAGCTCGTGATGTTCTAAATGTCTCGTAGTTCATGGATTAACAATAAGTAATTTAAGTAGGTTATTTCAACTGGTAATTGCATATTCCTAAGAATTTTTGCCGGCGGTCGTCTTTAACGGCTAGGGTGAACGAGGAGGCAAAGAGCGCGTACCACGATCAACCACATTCAATGTAAGTTCTCCAGCCTCAAATTCATTGTGTGAATTCAATTAATGCTCTATAGAGTCATGTGTAGCTACTAGATAACTCAAACTTATCGCATTTCCCGTCAAGGTGCACCTATCATCATGAATGAACGCGTATGATGCATTCTCTGGAGCCCTCGAAGATATACGTCGTCGATTCTCCCATGATACACCCCTTAATAATCGCCGCCTTACCACCTCTATCTTAACCTTTGTCGCTTTATAGTGGTGCGCCCAGGAGACATGTGGGCATGAAGCCTCTGCGGTGGCCCCAGCCATGGCTGCTGCAGGGCAACCTGCATGCTAGCGAATATTCCCTGCCCGCAGCTGAGCTCAAATTTGAGTCCTTTCCTCGGATTTTCCCCGGGTTTTATTTACATGTCTCAAGTCCATTTCCCTGATCGGCTACATTTCACTATCTTTCTAATGCTACATCACAGCTCCGGCAGCAAATCACACCCCGTGTCGAGCATTGGATAGAGAATCCCCTCTGCTAGTTTTCGGCGAACAAATACATCATAAATGTGACTCGCAGTAGAAGATCATCCCATCTCGCAATCGCAGCATGAGAGTAATAGGTTCCAATGTCATATCTTCAATGAAATAACAGCTAATAATGACTCGAAAGCGTCACGGTTGAGCGTATCGGCCAGAACATCACAGCTGAGAAGCTTCATATTTGTTGACGGAAATGGTATATTCAGGCTCCCTGGAAAATTTCCAACCTCCTCTGGCCTTTCTTTCGGTCTAACTTTTCCCTCCTTTGCTCTCCAGGGTTGCAAATCAATCAACGAGGTTTCAATATTGAATTGAATTTATTGCCAAGCCTCAATCAATTCATCCAACTGAAAGCTTACTGGCTTGGCAACTTAATCAATATAGAAGTTGTAGTTAAATTAAATTAGTTAATAAATATTACTAGGTTAATATATAGTAATATTCTAAACCTTAATTTTTATAGTAGCCCTTACTAAATTAGTTTATCTGAGTATCACCCGCTAATTATATTATTATATTATTTCTAGAGTCTTAGTAGTTAAATAAGAGTTTCTCCTCTGGTCTAGATTTGCTTATTAGCTTCACTAATTATACTACTACTATATATTCTAACGTACCGGATAATAGCAAAATAAATACTTCTATACTCTCTATAGCTCGTTCTAACCCCATTATACCTGCTTACTTCTAGCACGCTTTAAATTACGGCTTAAGACGGCAACAATAACACGTCTACTCCTAAACTTAAGCCAGAGTCCCATATAGAAATTAACCAGAAACGCCTCGCTACTTCCAATCGCGCACGCCTATAATCGGGTATAATTAGAGCTTTAATAACGATAGATCGTGGGATAAGGAAGGCATAATTAATATAGTAGACGGTCGTCTAAGTCAGCTACAGAGAGGGGAAGTAGTATTAATAGGAAGGTAAGTTAATACTATACTAAGGCTGGTAATAATTACTAACTATTACCTAGTTAAATTTAGTTGCAACTATTGTTAAGAAGTTAATATTAATTTAACTAATTTAATTAATAGAGCTCTCTGCTTACAAAGCTCTCAATTCAATCGATTTGAGACCTCAGTTGAATTAAGTTGATTAACTTGCAACCCTAAAATTGCTCTCGGTATTCATGGGGCTTTGGGTCAACCAACCTTACACCTGTGCTAAACAAATTAGATTAAAAGTTCCATAGGATACCCTCATCTTCTGACCAGTAGATTTAATTCTCTTCGTCTTTCTTTGACACCCTTTCTTTACGCTGTGTCCTTAGGCATGGAATATTCCCTCCGAACCTGAAACTCTATTCTGGAGTCTGCACTCCCTAATGAGGTACATTGTTCGTCTGAGAGTTTCACGCAATTTTCTTTCAGAGAGAATGCTACTGGAACAGCTGTAGTTGGCCCACACTCGGCTGTCTGGTTGTCTGGTGGGTATAGCTTTGTTTTGGACGACAATCTTTGGGCTGTATTTAGGCATGGATGTAAAATGCTGAGCAAAGTTAGTCAGGATGTTGAAGATTGCGGTTCTCGTCCTAGGGTGGTGGAAGGTGTTACTATTAGTTTAGGGGAGGCCACCTGGCATCCCGGATTAATTGCTGTTAATATTACTACCACTTTAGGAGCTACTTCTTATCATCTAATCCTAATGCTTTTTGTCTACACCGTTAGAATGGACTTAGTCAGTCCTTCCTACATTACACATATTTTAGATAGGTATCTAATGAACTTATGGAATATTCTGCAGTGTCTAAAACCATTCACAGAAGCACAACTAGCAGACCTCATGGAGCTGTTTCAATCAATGCGAACTGCATCAGGTCTTGACACTACGGAGCATTTGAAGGCTCTGAGGGCTTCAAGCAAAGCCACAATTGTTTTGTCTAAAAGTACTAAGAGCTCAGATACTACTCTTTAGCGCCAGTTCTGCAGGAAGGAAGGCTGGCGTGCAATAGAGGAGGGCTAGAGCGACATCGGATGTGCATTCGAGGTAAAGACTGCATTCCACTCCTAAAGCAAACAACTAAATTAGTCCAAGGCCTAGCCTCAAGTGTTACAATCGCTTCCACATACTATTATCTCCAGGAATTCTCGAGAACAAAGAATCCTTTGGTGGTTGCAGTCATGCACGTCCAACACTGCATCGACAAGCCCCTCAGGATCTCTGCCACGATAGTTGCCATGCCCATATTTTTTTCGATATCTATGCAACAGCTGAACGTCCATGACGCAGCGGCTTTGCTACAGCCTACAGACTCTGTTCTAGCCTATCGGAATTGCTTTACCGCCGACGTCGTGGAACACAGACAAGACATATTATGGAATGGTGGCGGTGGATATGTTGCAGGTCTCATCCGGAAGAAATTATTTCGGCATGCGGCGAGGCAAACTTGCAAGTAAGAACCATCGGATGAGGAGGAAGAAGTATTGCTCGGATCCCAGAGATCAATAAATGTCAAAGGGAGAGGTAGAGTCTGGTGGAACAGAGGGTGAGTTGTTAAGACGACTTTGAACAGCTCGGCGGTGAACAAAGAAGGCGAATAGAGATAATTGGGAAGAATTAGGGTTTAGGACAGCCCATGTCACGTGGAGGGTAAAGGAAATGCAGGTGGTCGTCATGCCATGACAGTGGGCGGAGAAGCTTCCGCAAAACCTGTCATGGATATTTCAGCCCTGTGCTGCGCGAGAACGACTATTTACAGTGGCACCACTTAGAATTAACAAAGGCTTGAATACAGAGCAATAGAGTTAGGTAATCACACTGATCTGAGCAACATGTAGACACTTATATCTAGCAAAGCAACCTCACCCATTCCGTAGCAGCTGTCGTCCTGCGAAAAGCCTCTTCCAGCTCCTCGTACCGTATTCGGACTACATTTGATACAGATACAGACTCTCTGACATCCAGTCTACCCGGTAGCTTTTGGGCAAAGGGCATAAGACTCTGAACGTTCTCGGTCTGGCACTGCTGACGACTCGCCTTTGGATATCGCACAGGCTATTCCACGAACGAGCATAATTTGCCCAGGGCAGGACGAAGCGTTTTCCCTAGTTTGTGTACGTATAGAACACTTGGTTGCTGGTAGTAGTGCTGGCGCAGGTCGTTTTGAGAGGATCTACTGGCGGTCTCGGTGAGGATGGGGTAGATCGGGTCTTAGCCTCAGCCATCTCACTCTGCGGTGGTGGTGGCGATAGATACTCGTGGGTTTGCGGGCACTAAGGTACTTCCCAAGAAGAGGACCAGTTACTTTGTGAGCACCTCCGGTAGCAAGGCTAGGGCCCTAATTGGCTCGGGAAGTAGAAGCGCGCCGGCATAGAGCAGAGACGGCATTGTCTAAGTGCGATGGTGAAAGCTGTGGGCAAAACGTCTTTCGCGTACAGTGCATGACCTGCTTCCGGAGGTCTTCCCGCAGCATCAAATCAAGCGGGTGATGGGACCATGGAGACCTGTCCGACTCCCCTAACCTGCACTGACGCTCAACAACCGTTCAATTTTCTTTTGCCTCACGCCCTCGTCGCGCGCTTCTTTGCTGCATCCTCCAGGAAGCCCAACCGTGTGCGCCACCACTGACAACGCTGCTGCACTGCTGCGATATCGAGCTCTTAGGCTGCATCGAGAGTCCTTGCGTCGCCGCAGATGCGGCTGCTCTTTACTTCATTCTTTACTCTGCTCACAATTCCTGCTTGAGTTTTTGCCTGTGAGCTTTTTTTTCGCTTCCACCCAGTCAAATCTCTTCCCTCGTTGTGCTCATGAGACCATTGCTGGACCGCCGAGCATACCACCATGGCTAGTAGCTTCGACTCGTCTGGTATAGGGCGAGGTTCTGCCTCGAGCCCTCCCGATAACAACCAGCGACGAGAGCGTGCAGCAATCGCTGCGCAGGCCTGTGAGACGTGCCGTTCAAGGAAATCCAAGTGTGACGAGCAGCGTCCAAAGTGTGGGTTATGTCAGCGCCTCAACGTTGAATGCAAGTACAGAGAGCCCCAGCCCACCAAGTAAGTCGGGAATGCTCGCCAGTTTTTCCAGAATCGGTTCGAAGGGTGCGGTACTTAAGGGAGACTTGGCTGACTGTCTTGCCAGGAAGGACAAGACCATGGTATTTATTCTCGATAGCATCAACAGAATAGAGAGTAAGATAGATGTCATCGGAAGATCTGTCAATCCTGATAGTGTAGCGTTCGAAACGCAACCTACGCTGTCTCCTACCAGCCAGCCGTCTTCCTCGACCAGTAAGGTTGTAGTGCCATCCCCGGCAGATGTCCTACGAGGCTTGGACACTGGGCAGGCCTTGTTAGAGCAGTCCAGAGTCTACACACATCTCACAACACCTCACAAGGTTCTACTGTGGCCCGCAATATCCATGCATATGTCCACACTCAACATCAATGGCCTTGATGATCTCCGTTATATTCTGGAGGCAGGAACCCCATGGATGCTGCGCCATGAATTAGACAAACATCCCGAAGTGCTTCCTTGCGATAGCTTTCTTGAAAGTAAGCCAGCCTTGAGCATGGGATATAGCGATACCGCGAAGAGAGTCTTGTTTACGGAGCTAACTGCAGAGGTGATGAGCAAGTATTCACATGCTTACTTCTCAACCTTCAACGGCCTCTTTCCAATCTTGGATAAGGAAGAGTTTGTGTCAGATGTTCTTCAGGTGGTAGCTCGGAACGGTTTCGGTGATGGTGATTTTCCTTCCATAATTGCCCTGCTCGTTTTCGCGTTAGGAAGTGTTGCTGAAGAGGGAACTTTTGGCCATCCCTTAATGTCTCAGAGTGGAATCCGTGGGGGAACTGCAGCAAGACCTCCGGGACTCCAGATATTCAACGAAGCAAGACGACGGTTGGGGTTCATCATGACACAATGCAATGTGGAGAACATCCAGTGTCTTCTATTGACCTCGTCAGTCTCTGTTCAAAGATCTCCTTGGATAAGCATTTTTGATTGATATCAATATCCAGCATTTACTATGAGGCATGCGCACGACATCCGGTGACTGGCCTCCTCCATCTTCCATTGCCACTGCTGACTGCTGACTTTAGGATTTTTGGCGCTGCACTGTCAACGCAGCCACAGCCTGTCAAGTCCTTCTCCGATGGTTTGTACTTGCCGGAAAGTCCATCTTATACGGCTAATTTCTGGGGATAGTGAAGCCATAGAGTGGAATAGTCGAAAAGGAAATGCGATCAAAAGAGTATATTGGACATGTAATACGATCGAAAAGTACTCACCTCATCTTCCTGCTATGAATAAACTCTAAAGCCACACGGTTGACCCAATCACAGCTGGTACCACATCGATCTAGATCTCCCACGCACCGGAATATGTGATCACGAGGACGCAGTACCCCTACCCAGCGACAATTCCCTTACGATTGGTGCGGAGAATCAACACAATCTAATGCATTTCTCGGCAATGATATCGCTCCGAAGATTGATTACCCGCATACATTCGGCAATCTTTGAAGGTGGGTAGGAGTTCGTTGCCGTTCGGGAGCGTTTCTAAAAACCCATCTTACCACGATATCCATATTAAGTTTTCTTTTTCGCGTACCTTGCCACGGAGTATACTCCGCAGTTACCGAGTTCGGTGATGGTACGGAATATACGCCGAACATTTATACTGATTTGTTCCCAGCTACTAACAATACGGCTGAATCCTCAGATGAACATGGCGGTCCTCCCACAACAGTAATCAACGAACTTGCGAGACAACTTGAGTCTTGGCGTGCTCTCCTTCCGGCTGCGCTGCAGTGGAGCGACGCTGACAGGTTCGCGTACCCGAGTGCAAACAGTCTATATACCCGTCGTCCGTCCATGCCCCTATTCACCGTAACCAAAGAGTCAATGCGAAACGAGCAGTCCTTCAGCGCCATCTTAGATATTCTCACAGCGCAACTTCGCTCGAGATACTACTATGCCCGCTTCATGATCTACAGACCCTTCATATTCAAGGCCCTGCACTACTCAGAGCTCATGTCACCTGAGGATCGACAACTCGCCGGCCGCTGTCTGCAGAGCGCACTGCTATGGCCAATCGCAATGTCTACTTGCAAAGACCGCAAGAGGCTGGTTCCTGTTCTCTTCGCCTGGACACAAAACTTTCTCGGTGTGTTGCTGATATTGCGGATGATCACTGTCAATGATTGTATGGACCAGATTGCTCGAGATTATCTCGATGCCAATGAGATCAAAGATACTGTGCTATTGTTGCTCAACTGGATGAGGGATATGAAACAGGTCGATGGCATCGCAGAGTGGAGCTGGAATATCTTGGCAGCCATGTACAATGAAGTCCCTGGCGTTATGGAATGAAAAAGTGGACAAACATCAAGTCTAGATAATTTTTTCTGAGCAAAACGATTGAAAGCGGCTCAAGAAAAGAGACGGAATCTATTAATGCTTAGCAACCGATCATATCTGACAAGTTTGACTGGTAAATGGATAGATGGCGAAAAGAAAGCATGAGCGAACCTTGGTTACGAGTTTTACGGGATGCTACATATTCGACTTCGAAAAAATTGACTAAGAGCGGCTAATTTATTGGTCTCAACCGATTCTAATCTCTTTCATTGTCTCTTTCTTCTTAATTCACCACGGCTTAGACAATCGATTGTATCGATGACGACGCATAGGACATCACGGCGTATAATTGACGGTAAACCAGAGCATCACGGCTTATCGACGACGGCATTTCGGCATTACGTGGTCTGTTGTGATACCAAAGACGCTTTTTTTATTGCATTTGTGGCGAACGAAGGATGCGTAGTTCATGGGATTACTTAGTAGCATTGTTTAATTTAGGGATGATAATGAGGAGTGCCACCGTGGCCAACTCTGAGAAGCTCTGCGAAAGGTGGAGGTGCAGCTGTATGCAGCTGGGCTAAGTTGTACGCCACCGTAGAATCAAATACTGCCAAACCCGCCGTGTTATTTGCTTCTTTTTATGTGAATCATAGTGTAGTGGTTTGTCTGGGTGTTGTAACCTGAACCAAGATATGGAATGGCGAAGCGAAGAGTATATTAACGCATTTAAGGGCTATGTAGTCACAGTAGACGTACAGCATGTTTTGTGGGTTACCTTAAATGCTTAAAACTCTCTTATTCGTTTACCTAGAAGATGGGAAATGTTACTCGTAGTCTAACTAAAGTGTAAAAATTCATTCGTTGAGTAACCTCAATTAATCATTGCCACGTTAAGTACAAGAAAAAATTAGAAAAGCACCAAAACAGTGCTTGATTAGAGCAATATTTCAAGCAATATTCTGGTAGTAATAACTAATGCTTGCTTTTCTTTTGTGTCACTAGAGCCTCTCTTCTGGAACAAGGAGCTACGATTTCAGAGAGTAATATCCTCGAGTAATCTAGAACTGGGCTACTTGCTTCTAGGGCTTCGAGATATCCGCAGACCTAATATAGGGCTACCAAGATTCATGTAAGGCTTGCATGCTAGGTAGCTTAGGTGCTACGGTCAATATCCTAGTAGGATGTAGTGATAATACTCGTGGACGTTTTCTCTAAAAGGTTTGCAACGCAAATTAATAGCGGTTGCTCCGGTCGTGAGCTAGCTAAGTAGTCATTTTAATAGTGACAAGTTGTCTGTTCCTATAAGGCTAGCTCTTCTACAGATATTACGGCTAGAGGTAGATCGATTTAGTGTACACGGCATAGCTTTCTCTGCGATAAGCTCTGGTTCGTCAATCTTTCGGCGCTGGGATGATGCTATGCAGCGCGCTTTCAACCAAGGACACCGCTTCGGCTTGAAACCAAATGGCACGTAGACCTGATCCAATAGCAGTAGACCCTTATCCTAGGAGACAACTTCCCACTCGCTATGAAAAATGGGCTGAACTAGGCTCCTAGTAGATAGATAATAGAGAGCAAAAGGATAGAAATAAATTACAAATAGGACAGGAATAGGCGTTAGGATTTCTTATAGTCTTTTCCACCGTTTTCTTACTACTGTTGAATTGAGGCTATGGAGCTAAAAACTCTGTGTGTTGCTTATTTTCTATATAGGTGGTTGAAGAGATTTCGAGGAACTTCGACCAACGGTCGAAGTTGTCTGATTGGTCAAATTCCTGCCAAGAGATGTCTCCCACAAGTCTCATCACGTGATATCGTTGCGGGCTTGTTTTCCAACACCCTCCCTCAAGCTCAGTCAACGATGCCGCTATATACACTATATATAAGGGTGTAGGGTTGCTTAATAAGGGTTATTAGAGTTCCTTTCATAAAACGTCTCTTAAAATTTTGGTAGCACCTCCCCATAGGTGTTTTACATTGCCTATAGAGCTCTAGAGGCCCTATAGCCTCGCCCTATATCTCTCCTAAAGTATGTCCATCCTTTCTACCGGTATGAGCCCTCCCTGATGTCGCGGCCGTTGGATTTAGGTGGTAGGTTTAGGTAGCAGGTTCAAGTGGTAGGTTTAAGTAGTAGGTTAGTAGATCAAAGTTGAGTTCTGTTACTCGTTTTAAGGCCTTAAGGCGTTATTTAGCACACTCTCTAAGGATCTACTAATTATATACTAATTTCCTATTAAGGCCTAGTGTAGTTAATTAAGTTTCTACACCATCTAAAGGTGTTTAAGGAAGGCGTAGAACTAAGAACCCGCAAAAGGCTTAGTAAGGCCATCGGCCGCTATGTTAATTAAAGCAATATATATAAGGTCAATTCTATTACTATTTATCTTATCTCTTACGTAGTAAAACTGGATGTCGATGTGCTTTGTTTAATTATGCTAAACTAGATTTTCAGCCAACGCTTTTACAGCTTGGTTATTGGTTTTAATTAAGATTCTAGCAAACTGTTTACTCTAGTCTAGTACACCTAGTTCGGTAAGTAAAAGTTGAAGCCATATAGCCTCTTTTACTATAGCTATTAGAGCCATATACTCTGATTAATATATTAATAGTAAAACAGTAGCTTATAGCTTTAATTTCCATAAAATTGGTCCTCCATTTAACATAAACATAAAGCCTAATATAGAGCGTCTTGTGGTTTTGTCTTATCCCTAGTCAGCGTTACTAAAGCTAATTAGTGTAAGGTCTAGGTTCTTATTGCCTTTATAGGTAATTCCTCTATTAAGCAAGCCGGCCAGGTATTAAAGGATAAGTCTTACGGCCGTTATATGGGTAGAGGTAGGATTATGGGCGAAACGGCTCACCGTTAATACCGCAAAGGCGATATCTGGCCTTGTTTCTATTATAGGAAACATAACTAAACCAACTATGCTCTGGTATCTTCTAATATTATCCTTGCTAGTAGTTTCTTAATTAGCTACAAGCTTAATTAAGTGCTTTATAGGTACTAGTAAGGTATTAGCCTTTCGCAATCCAAAACATTTAAAAGCTTTAATAAGGTAGGCTTGCTGTAAAAGTATAATCTTCTTCTTTATTTAATCTCTTGTAACTATTATGCCTAAGTAAAAGCTTATTAGCCTAAGATCTATCATTTAGAAGGCTGCCTTAAGCTCTACTTTCGCCCAATTAACTACCGCTATATCTTTATGGATAATTTTAGTGTCATTAATATAGGCAGAAATAATTAAACCTTTCCATCCTTTACTAGTGGCGAATATACTGTGATCCGTGTGTAGATAGTAAAGTCTAAGTTTTTCTAGTAGAAACTTTGAGAGCGTCTTATACCAGATTTAAGGTAACTGTTTTAGTCCGTAAAGGGCCTTCTTAAGGCGGTAGACTTTGCCAGCTTCTTTATAGCCTTTTGGCATAATAACGTAGAGTTCTTAATCAATTGGTCCGTAGAGAAAGGCGGTTTTAACATCCATCTATTTAATTTTAAGGTTGTGGTAGGCAGCAATCGCAAATAGAGCCCTAAAAGCTATAGGTTTTACTACCGCAGCAAAGGTCTAGTCGTAGTTGACACCGTACTACTATAGATATCCCTTAACGACCCATCTAGCCTTATAGCAGAGGACCTCGCTATCCTTTCCCTTTTTAACTTTAAACACCCATTTACCAGTAAGAGGCTTATAAGGAGGCTTAAGGAAGGCAAGGTTAATAAGCTCCTATATCTAGTTCTTAATTGGAGACCCTACCTCCTCTATTATTACTTTTATCTATTCTTCGCTGTTCGGGCCGTTGATTGCTCGGTTGTATGTATAAGGCTTATCTTCGTTAATTAAGGTAGTAGATATATACGTTTTGAGATTAGGTAAGCCAGTATATTAAATATGGCCGGCTAGTAGAGCCATAGGATTAACCACATTGCGATCATTTAAGTGAGGGTTTTAAGGTGTAGATTATAGAGGAAAGGTAGATAAAAGGGCTATTAGTTTATTGCCTATTTTGTTATCCCAGTTGCTTAGTAGCTTATTAATATTATTAGCCTATTGGTTAAGGCTTTGGTCTATACCCGTAAGGCTTATAAGGAAGGCAGTAGGGTCACTTAGTAGGTTAATTCTTAACGTCTAGCGGCCTAATCGAGTAGTAGTTATAGTAAGGTTTTTGGGCAGAGACTTAAGCCTGTGGGGTAAACTATCGCGACCTTCCTTCTAATTAATTCTTCGTTGTCTTTTTCTTAATAGAGGCTTTGGCTGAGAAGTAGTAGTATCTTCCCTCCCTTGCTTATTAGACGAGTCTATAGATTCTTCTATAAATATAGTGGCAGTCTTTAAACTAATATTACCTTTGTAGATTTCGACGTCTTTAAGCCGCTTAATCTTCTGTTTATCTAGTAGCCAAACGCGATAAATTGTCTTACCGTTATAGCCAATTAGAATACCTTTCTTTACTTATAGAGCAAACCTGGCTAATTTTACGCGATCTTCTTCGGCTATAAGGGAATAGACGGTAGATCCTAGAGCCTTTAGGTAGTATACTAAGGGAGGTTTACCCTTAAGCTTTTTATAAGGTGACATGCTATTAAGAGCTTTTATAGGGCGTCTGTTTTTAATATATATAGCTATAAGAAGTATATCAGGCTATAGAAAGTCTGGTATATTACCTATAAGGATCATTAAGCGGGTAATCTTAGTAGAGGTTCGCTATAAGCGCTCTACTACTCCGTTCTCTTCTTAAGCGTATAAGGCGGTAGGTTTGAATTCTATACCTAGATTATCCATCTAGGTAGTTGCTTTCTTGCTATAAAGCTCCGCTCCGTAGTTGGTACGAATTCTGGCAATTTTGAGGTCAAATTTGGTGTAGATCCAGTTGTAGTACCTTTATAGAGTATTAAGCCACTCGTCCTTTATACGGACGGTATAGATTGTAGTGAACCTTATATAGTCGTCGGTAAAAGATATGTAGTATCTTTCGCCTTTAAAGCCAATAGGGGTAATAGGCCCCACTAGATCCATGTGGATAAATTAAAACGGCTATATAGCTTATTCTTGGGGTGTTCTATTGTACCTCTTTTAGGCTTTAGATTAAGCGCAAGGCTCACAGTATTTATTGCTAACGTTATTAAACTTAATACTAATTTTATTTAGGTAGCGTCTGAGGTCGCTATAGTTAAGGTGGCCAAATTGGTAATGCCAAATAGGTAGACTTTTGTTGTTTTTAATGGTATAGAGGACCGATTCTGACTGGTGGTTGTACTACTAAATTGGGTAGAGTTGTTAAATTTTAGGCGCGTATCCTATTACCTTATTGTTACATTTAAGTTCGTAAGTCTTATTGTTAAAGAAGACGCCTATTTCCTTAAGCCGGCTTCTAGATAGTAGGTTTGCTGGTAAATATAGCACGTAAAGAATATTATATAGAGTAAGCGTGCTTCTATAGCTTCTATTAGGTAGTGCGGTTTATATAAAGATGGATCCTTTGCCTTCTAATTAAGCTCTATAGGGACTAACTATACCTAATAAGGTATCATTATTGACATAGTTAAAAAGAAGTTCACGGTTATTACAGCAGTAGACAGTAGTGGCGGTATTATAGACAAAGTCGTACCTACTTAGTTGAGCTTGTATAACCGCTGCTGTAAGCTCTTATTATAGATTTGCGTCAAGCTTAGCTTAACTAGAGTGTTTATTAAGCTAGACAGGCGCTTAAGTCCTTTGCTTCTTCCTTAAGCGGATCCTATCACCAATTTCTTTTAGAGCGTTGTCTGGCTTTCTCTCCTAGCAGTCTTCTTTATAGTGCGTAGTTCTATTATATCTTACGCAGTTAGGGTGTTTGCATATCCCAACTAGCACTATTTTTCTCTTTATAGGCCCTCTATCGTTTGATTATACTACCAGTGTAGTAGAGACTTCCTAATTAAGCTCGCTGTTAAAGATAATAAGTTCCTTGCCTAAGGCTTATAGGTTAGTGTTTTCCCGCGTCTAATTTATTCGTTTTATTGTTTTAAACTAAGCGTAGCTAGTAGAGTTAACCCTATATAGGAGGGCCGCTTGGGTGAGGACCTCGTAGTTAATAGGTTAGTTTATTTTAATAAGACAATTAAGGTTTGATATAATATAGGAGACAAACTCCTTTATATTCTTAAAGTCTTAAACGCGTTTAGTAAAGAAGGTAGCTATAATATTAGTAATAGCTGCTAGATTAAGATCCTTAAAGCGTTCTTTTAACGCTTTTTATTTTTTAAGCACCTGTCCGGTGTTTAATATAAATGGCTTATAGATGTTGCTAACGCTCTAGTTAATAAAACCGGCTATATAGGCTAGCTATTCCTTATATTTCTCCCATTCCTTTACCAAGTTAGCTGGTTTAATTTTTAGTTGTTTACTAGTAAAGCCCAAGTCCGCCCATTTCTCCTTAATCAATTTAAGTGTAAGAAGAGGTCGTGGTGGATTATTAAGGACCCACTTAATATTCTTAAATTGGAGGTGGTTTTATACATTAATACTAAACATCGGCTAGTCTTCCCGTCTAGCGAGCTTTTAAATAGAGACTTAGGCGGTATGTTCGTCGCTTATATTGGCGGGGCTTTATATTATAGGTAGTTTATAGTAGGCAGTCTGTAGGCCCTGTTAAGACAACATTGTCAGATTGGTTTCCTTTTGTAAGGAGTATTTGTGTAGTATAGGTTTTAACTCAGTATGTTCCTTAGCTAGTATAGGCAGTTCCAATAAGCTTCTTCTAATCCGCTACTAATATGGTTGTTATAGAGCTTTATTCTTAAAACTCTATTATTCTATTTTAACAATAGTAAGGTTATCTACTAAATAAGAGGTCCTCCTAAGCCTCTAGTGCCGCGGTTTAATCACGGACTATATTAGGCTTATCCTTAGTAGGATCCTCTTGTGCATTTGGCATAGAGTCCGTAGTTAGCAGCTACATAGCTACTTATTATAGGTTTTTAGCATTATAAGTTAGGTAAACATTGTTACGGACGCTTTAAGTACGATGTTACGACTACTTAGAGAAGAGTCGGCGGAAGCTAGTTGGTTGATACAGGCACGGTCCAGGATAGATCCGGTGGAACCATGTAACGAGGAATGGTAAGCGAGTCACATAATGTTGTACGCAGTATACGCAGTGTACGCAGAGTACGCCACGTATAACACGTATAACACGTACCTTACGTACAAGAGAGGATTTCTTAGGAGTATGGTTGTGTATTTAAAGGACCACGGTCCCTACCGTAGATAGTTCTCTCCTTGTAGTAAATCTTAGAATATAATTGGAGTTAATCTGTTGGGCAACCACTCCACTAGTTATTATTACGTTGTTGACTTGTTATACCTATATACCCAGCCCATTAATAGAACCCACTGTAGTTCCTACTATAAGGTTCCGTTATACATTCACTACTAAAGTTATGGTATTAGAACAAACTCGGATAATATACCACCTAGAGCAGTACTAGTTACAACGGCGTTAACGGGAGCCACAACCTTAGGTCTAGGTAATACCAGTATAGATAACGGGGATTCTTAAGTAGTTACGCGAGGTTAGTTATAGGAAATAGTTAATTACTTATAAGACAATAATAGGATACTTAAAGAACGCATTAATGGAATTAGAGCAGTAAAGATTAAGTTACCTTTAATCAAACGGTTCTTAGGAGAGAAGTTAAAGCTTAAGGGATTTCTTACGTAGATGCACTTTAAGGTAGTATAAAAAGGAGCGAAGTTAGCAATATCGTTAGACCAAGTAGCCTATGCAGGATTGTTCCTAATAGGGAGGGCACTTAAGTGGTTTAAGCCGTATCTCATGGAAATATAGGCCAATAGCATAACAACTACTAACTAGGATATACGGTATATATTTACTAGTTAGAACGGGTTCGCAGAGCGACTAATATAAATATTTAAAAACCCGGAGGCCACAACCACAGCGGAACGAAAGCTTTAAAACTTAGTACAACGTACTTTAACTATTAAGTATACAACACAGTTTTAAATACTAGCCACGTAGGTTAAGTGGAACGATAGGGCGCTTATAGCATAGTATAAATAGGGACTTAAGGCTAAAGTCTAGGACGCAATTATCCTAATAAAAGATGTGGATACTCTAAGGGAGTTAATAGATTAGTTAATAAAGATTAATAATAGGATCTACCAAAGGGAATAAGCTAAGAGAGGGTAAGACAGAGTTTCATAGTTATATAAGGCGCAGAGTACGCAACGACAGACACAGAGTTAAAAACTATAGAATAGCATAGAGCTAATAGACCTAAGCGGTACTAAAGAAACCTAAAGGTGGGAAAAGAAACTATAGAAACCTAGAGGTTAAGAATTAAGTAATTAAAGGACTAGGGAGTAAAGGCTAAACTAGGGATTTTAGTAGCAGAAGACGTTTAGGCGGACTCTATAGCAAAAAAGATAGTTTAAAGATAAAGCTTGCATAAATTATGGAAAACAGGGTTATTTTGCCAGAGACTATAGAGGTGGTTAGAGTAACTACGTGGTAAAGGGAACCAGACCAGCAGACAGCATATATATACAGAGGGACGACGGTGCACTGCGAGGAATAAAAGAGTATTTAATTAACAGCTTTGCGTATTATTATAACAACGCATGCCGAATTTATAAAGACGCTAAGTATGGCGTAAGCTATTGGCCACAGGAGCTAGAGTTAAAAGGACTCCAAGGAACTAGAGAGTTAGACGAAGAATAAGATTAACTCTATAAGCTAGATTAAGATATTACAGCAATATATAGACAAAGATTAGCAGTAATAACAATGGAGTTAGAGTACTTATTAATTAACAGCAATGAGGACGAAAAGGAGGCTAACTAGGAGCACTTAAACTTTAATAACGCAATAGAAGTAGAGACTGAGACCATCACTAAATGAGGTTTAGTAACGGATGTTATAACACCGTTGGATACAATTTCTATTGCTTTACAAGATAATAGGAGTAATGTTTAGAAGAAACTAAGCAAGTAGATAACTGCTAGTGCTAGCTTATCACTTAATAAAGGCAAAAGGCCATAGGCTTAAGATTCTTAAGAAGAGATATAAGAAGCTTAAGACTCTTAAGATAAGATAAGACACACCCAAGAACCCATAATGGAAGAAAACTAATGGGAAAGGGTAGCAACTTAGTTCAGTAATAAATAAATGAGTATAGGACGCAAGTTTAAGAACTATAAGTTTAGGGAACGAATAAGAACGTTAGCAATTCTAGGTAAACGTAGTGTTCAGCCTAAAGATCAAAAAGTTAATACCAGGATTAAAAAGTAAGATAACTACAAGGATCTAGCTGCAAGACGCAGAAAATAAGAAACTATAGATAAGTTTAGAACAAGAATTATCGCATAGCAAGAGCAAAAGCTAGATAAGAGATCAGCTATGCTAGGTTATATAAGGGACAGAGCACCCGTACAAAGAGTTACTAATAGGCCGAGTGCAGGGATACCTAGGGCAAAGTGGTTAGACGAACTAGAATAAGAAGAGGATCTAGATATTCCAACTAGGTTCGAAGAAAGGCATACTAAAGGATATTATAATACAGCGATAACAAGGTACTTTCTAACGGATAGACTATATACACTAAACTAGTTGTACGGAAAGTGGTATAGGCAACGACACAACAATAAATAGGAAGATTTCTATATATAGCTAGATAAAAAAGTTATCTAAGACTAACCTATTACGGAAAAACGCATAAGTTATATTAAAGGAGCATTAATTATAATATTAAGGAACCTAGAAGAGAGGTCTAGGGACTAAAGAAGTAAGTAACAAATCTTAATACCTGTAGCAGAGATACTAGTAGTTAGGTTAACTAGGTATAGGTTTAAACTTAAAGACAAAGACAAACTAAGAGTTAACCTAAAATATATAGCGCATTATACACTATTGTGGATAGCTTGTGTAGATAACATGTGCAATATGCATAGAGCACTAAAAGATAAGAACCAGAAGTACCCAGCAAGGATATATTAGGCATTAGAGGAAAAGAGGTTTAGAAATACCAAGTATATATATAGTTGGCACCTAGTAGAAGTACAAGGTTAAGGGGACTTAACACTTTAACTAGGAAGATTCCTTACGGAAGAATACCTAGATAGACAACAGTAGTGGGAGTGCCTAGAGAACACTTATCCATGGTATATAGAGGAAAAGAAATAAACTAAGTATTAGCTAAAAGTGGACCAAGTATAGGCAGGATTAAGCAGCCAATAGTTAGGAAAAGGGGAGGCGCATAGAACCAGAGGGAACTAGTATTAGAGCCTTAGACCCTTAAAGGAATTTAAAAATAACACCTAAATTTAAAAGCTAAGTGGCAAGATTAGCAGTTTAAAGTATTAGTAGATAGTGGAGCAATAAGGAACCACATATCACCAAAGGCAGTGGAAAGGATGGGGTTACCATATAGACAAAAGGAACACCCGTATCCACTTATAACGATTTTAGGAGATCAGATAGCCTATAGAGGAGGCGTTATTAATCTTAAAATAGGACCTATTTAGATAACTATTAAAGGGAGACCAGTTAGAATGTCTTTTAATATCCTACCATTAGGATAGGACGAGGTGATACTAGGAATGCCTTAGTTACAGGAGTATAATCTAAAGATTAATTAGGTTACAGGTTAAGTTGATATTAGGGATATATAATAACGCAAAGTGCGATAGTAAACTAAGTTAGTATAGTACCAAGTTGGAGCGACATATGAAGAGACTAAGTAAGGCTTAAGTCATATACCAAGGAGATACCATAAGTATAGGAAAAAGTTATAGTTACTAGAAAGTAAAAAGTTGTTAGAGTATACAGCTTAGGACCATAAGATAGAATTAGAAAAGGGAATAAGTCCAAGGTTCTTTCTAATCTATAAGCTTACTAAAACAGAGTTAGTAGTGCTTAAGGAGTTTATCCAGGAGAACTTACAAAAGGGATATATTAGACCGTTACAGTTATTAGTGGGATATCCAGTACTATTCATTCCAAAGAAAAACGGAAAACTTAGGATGTGTATAGACTATAGATAGTTAAACAGCATTACTAGGAAGGATAGGTATCCTTTACCCTTAATTAGCGAAATCTAAGACAGGATAGGTAACGCAAAGATCTTTACAAAGATAGATCTGAGGTGGGTGTACCATTAGATTAGAATTAAGGAAGGCGACAAATAGAAGGCAGCCTTTAGGTTAAAGGAAGGACTATATAAACTATTAGTTATATAATTCGGGCTTATAAACGCACCAGCAACGTTCCAGAAGCGAATTAATAGTGTGTTAGAAGAACACCTAGATAAATTTGTTATAGTATACCTTAACGACATTATTATCTACTTAGAGAGTAAGGAAGAACACGGAGAACACGTCAAATAGGTCTTAAAGAGACTACAAGAAGAAAAGATGCTAGTAGCAATTAAGAAATGCGAGTTCTTTACTAGGAAGACCGATTTTGTTAAATTTATTATTAAACTAGGCCAACTTAGTATAGATCTAAAGAAGATTAAGGCTATAGTGAATTAGCAAGAACTAGAGAACATTATATAGTTAAGATTGTTCCTAGGGTTTTGCAATTACTGTAGAAGGTTTATAGCGCAATAGTTATAGGATATTAAGCCGTTTACGTAGTTAACAAAGAAAGAAGAACTGTGGATATAGGGGAAGGAATAATAAGAACTATTTAAAAGAATTAAAAAGTTGTTTACTTAGGAGCCAGTTCTTAAGATCTATTAACTAGGTTTAGAGACAGTTATAGAAACAGATGTATTAGACTTTACACTAGGGGCATACTTCCTATAGAAATATTAAGATGGATGGCACCTAGTGGCATACTACAGTTGGAAGATAATACCACCAGAATTAAACTATAATATCTATAACAAGGAGTTGCTAGGTATAGTTACAGTACTTAAGAAATAGAGAGCATTCTTACAAGGCACAGAAGAACTATTTGTGGTTAAGACGGACTATAAGAACCTTATAGGATTTTTAATAACAAAGGAACTTAACTAAAGACAGGTTAGATGGGCGGAAATGCTTACAGAATACTATTTTAAGATTTAGTATACTAAGGGTACAGACAATACACAAGTAGACGCTCTAAGCAGAAAGGCTAAACTATAGAGTAGTGAAAAGCTATTAGGAGCTTTGTTACAAAGGGATTAAGACGGATTAATTAGGTATAATTATCTAAAGATTACAGCAACCAAGGAAAGTTAGATCTATAAGTTACTAGAAAGTAATTAGACACAAAAGATCTAAGAAGCATAGGTAGAGGATCTAGACTTAGAGTAATACAAAAACAGAGAAGCAATATATATGCCTAAGTCTATCACAGAAGAATTTGTTAAGGAATTCCATAAGGGAATAATATAAGGACATAATAGAGCTATAGGCTTAGTGTTAAGACTTTAAGAGGAATATATTATTTAAGGAATCTGGGGATTAGCAAGATAAGTTATAAAGAAATGTCTAGATTGCCAAAGGAACAAACCAACAAGGCATAAGCCATATGGAGGGCTATAACCTATTGAGATACCAGGAAGACCATGGGAGGTTATATTATGGGACTTTATTATTAAGTTACTAAAGTTAAGAGATCCTATTACAGGATAAAATTATAACGTGATTTTAGTAATAGTGGATAAGCTAATAAAGTAGGGATACTTTATAGCATATACTAAAGAGATATTAGCAGAGGATGTTACTAGAATCTATATAAAGGAAGTGTTTGCAAGATATAGAGTATTAGACAAGATTATATTGGATAGAGATCCAAGATTTATAGTAGCATTTTGGGAAGTATTTCTGGCAGAATAAGGGGTTCGCGTAGCAATATCTATAGCATATTATCCGCAGACGGACGGATAAACGGAAAGACTAAACTAGACACTAGAGTAGTATCTAAGGCACTATATTAATTATGTACAGAATAATTGGGTATCGCTATTACCAGTTATATAGTTTGCATACAATATAATACTACAAGAAGGAATGGGGACATTACTATTTAAGGTAAATTACGGATATGAACTAAAAACATTATTATCACCACATTAAGTAAAAAAGACAAGTAGCACAGCTAAATAAAGAATGGAGACGTTAATAAATCTTTATATAGACCTTAAAGAAACAGCTAAGCTAGTACAAGAACGAATAAAAAGGTACTATAATACTAGGAGATCTAAGGGACCAGATCTTAAGGAGGGGGATAAAGTATAGCTACTATATAAAAACTTTAAGAGTTAACGACCAAGCAAGAAGTTAGACTATGTTAGACTAGGACCTTTTAAAGTTAAGTAAAGAATTTTATTAGTTACGTATAAGTTAAACCTACTAGCCAAAATGAAAATCTACCCTATACAGTATATCGCAATGCTAGAGCTAGCATACGGGAATGTTGAGCCACCAGTCTACAAGGCAGACACGTATAGAGGATAAGAGGAAGACAAATAGCAAGTTTTAAAGATTATTAGTTATAAGGATGTAGATAACAAAACATAGTATAAAGTAAAGTGGATAGGCTATAGTGAGACTACCTAGGAACCACTAAGCAACTTAAGAAATGCTATAGGAAAGGTACGGGAGTATTAAAAGAAAGCAGGTTAGGCAATATTAATAAAAAAGGATTGCCGAAAAATAAGTTACCTAAGGGGGACCTAAGAGGAGTAATTGCTGAGCTACTTAGAGTTGTTTCCCTTATAGGAGGAGAGCTAATCCTTTTATTACCTAGCTTAGATAAACCCTATTAAACTAGTTTCCACTCCTTGGAACGAACCTTCTTATGGACATATTTAAGATAAAGAAGACGGGCAGAGGCCGATAAATAGGCTTTAAGGGCACGCTATTAAGCAGCTATAGCCTCCTGCTCCGCTTCCTGTGAACAACAGAGCTTATCTAAGGCGCTTAAGAGCTTACCGTTAAGTTTTACAGCGGCAGATTAAATATGAGACCCTATAATAAGTTACTTAGGGAACTTAAAGACTGTTAAGAGTAATAGGATGCGTATACTTAGCGTTAGAGACAAAGCGAACATCGCAGGACAATTAAACGTTTGCTTTAGTACACTCCGAGCAAGATAAGGGTTATTAAGACAAAGGACTCGCTAACGCAATATATACTAACCCCGCTTTTACGCAACGAGAACACGGAGACGGTATTATCTCACTAAGCAACAGTATGGCAGCCACAGTGCGAGCATAGCACTGCGCTTACGAAGAAGAAGAAGCTTATGAGGAAGAAAAAGCTTTAGGCATAATAAGTATAAATATCAACCAGACTAATTAGACGGATATTATACCTTTAGTAGACAACTTAGAGATATTAGGAATCTTTAAGGACGAAGATAAAGAGGAGGGAGATAGTATTACGGACGCTTTAAGTATAATGTTATAACTACTTGGAGAAGAGTCGGCGGAAGCTAGTTGGTTAATATAGGCACAGTCCAGGATGGATCTAGTGGAACCATATAACGAGGAATGGTAAGCGAGTTATATAATATTATACGCAGTATACGCAGTATACGCAGAGTACGCCATATATAACACATATAACACGTACCTTACGTATAAGAGAGGATTTCTTAGGAGTATGGTTGTGTATTTAAAGGACTACGGTCCCTACCGTAGATGGTTCTCTCCTTGTAGTGAATCTCAGAATATAATTGGAGTTAATCTATTGGGCAACCACTCCACTAGTTATTATTACGTTGTTGACTTGTTGTACCTATATACCTAGCCTATTGACAGAACCCACCGTAGTTCCTACTATAAGGTTCCGTTACAAACATTCACCGACTTTTTACGCCTGTGTGGTGATATTGCGATAGCAAATATCGTAACAATAATAAAGCAATTAGATTTAGCCCATTAGGCGTAAAACCCAGGCTCATAACCTGTTAAATTAAGGCTATGGAGCTAAAAACTCTATATGTTGCTTATTTTCTATATAGGTGGTTGAAGAGATTTTGAGGAACTTTAACCAACGGTTAAAGTTGTCTAATTGGTCAAATTCCTGCCAAGAGATGTCTCCCACAAGTCTTATTACGTGATATCGTTGCGGGCTTGTTTTCCAACAACTACTACCTAATGGTTGTTGGTAACTTAGTATTTTACTAAGGAGCTATAGACCCCTAGTCTAGGGGTTTATAAGCTACTAGGATATAGTTACTAGTACATATTAAGCTGCCTAGAAAGGATTTATATATATAGAACTATAGCGCTATAGCTTAGAGGCTGTATGCGCGGTATAATACGTAGTACAATACAATGGATATAAAAAATAAAAATAAAAAATGAGCTAAAGGGTTAGGAATTGGTCAATCTATACACATATTATCCGTTTATAAAGCGCTCTAGAACTAAACTTTGCACTTAAATAGAGCTAATCCTGAGATCTTGGAGAAGAGCTTTATAGCTAGAATTTCAAGGCGCTTATTAATAGTTGTTTAATATTCGCAATCTAAATACTAAAACTAAGTAGAATATACGCTTTATCTTATAAGTAAGTGATACTTAATTAGATTTATAGGGTTAGGATATAAGGAGTATAGAACAGTGCTCTTATTAGACCGGATTCTTAATAGCGCTCCTGGCTAGACTAAAGCTTATATTAGAGCTAGATTCTCAAATTGTAAGGGATATTATTGTGGATACCTTAGGTTACCCTTAGGACAACCCCCGGATGCCCCTCAGTTGGTTGCCGGTCATGTGCTAGAGGCATATACCCGTAGTATATAGTCTCCACAATCCCAGAGGCCTTACCTCCTTAAGGATTTATCTCTCTTACTAATCTATCCTGTTCCACAATCGTGTCCTTATAGCCCCCTATTTATAAAGTCCCCTTATATTTAAATCCTTTCTACTCTATTTAGAAGGGTAGCTGGCTTTAAGGACCAGATTATTCATTTATATCTTTTATTTATATCCACCATTCTCCCTTAAAATCTCACAATAACCTAAATAGAAACTCTATAAATACCTTATAGAAAGCCGTTGTATTAAGGCAGGAAGGTCCCTCTAATAGTAAGAGATTGCAATAATATAAACCTTTAGGTAAGACAGCTAAATAAGCCGTAATACCTAAATGTACTAGGAGCTTAAAGGCTCTTATATACCTATAGTTACCGCTAAGGAAAATACAGACACCCTTTATAATAAATATAATGCTGCTAAAAGGCAACTAAAACCCCTCTAGCCTTACCTAGGCTAATTAGAAAACTAAGCGCTAAAGGTAATACTAAGATCTTCCCCTAAGTTAGAAATATTAAAGGAATATACTAATATGTCTAACTAGGGACCTAACTAGAACCCTCCTAGAAGACTACCAGCCTATAATTAGCATAGTAGCGGTGCATAGACTACTTATAAGCTAAGTAGGCCTACCTCTTTAGGTAATTTAACCTAAATACTAACTTAAGACCTAAGGCTTATTAGGAAACCCGTACTAGTTACTAGTACTAATACTACCTTTATAGCCAGAGCTTCCCTAGGCCTAAGTTTAGAAAGTTAAGAGCCCTATACTAATATCCTTTAAGATAGATATTGGGAAGCTATTATAAGGCTCTTAGAAGCTATATAGGAAGAAGCCACTAATAAATATATTAGAACCTTTTAAGGGTTAATTTAGATCTAGTAGGGTTGAATTTAAGCTAGATAAGTTTTTTTATAACCTAGCTAGAGCTAAGGGCTTTTTAGGGGCTACTTAATACCTACCTAAGGAAGTATAAAAGACTTAGAGAGGCATTTATATAATAAATGAAAAAAGGATATAGACTAACTGGCTAAGGCCTTTAACAGTTTAGAACTCCGTTATAGACCTAGCGCCTAATAGTTAGATAACTAGGTTTGTAAAATAGACAACTTCTTTAAGATGCTAATAATATAAGATAATATTAAAGAGTATATATAATAGATTATTAGTAAGATTAAAGACCAATTACTAAACTAGATTTCGCTTAATTAACTTAACAAAGAGTAAGTTACTATATAGTAACAGCTGCAGACCTTCTTAAAGGGTTAGACCTAAGATCTATAGGTTATATAATATAATAATATAAAACAATTCTGGAATAGTATATAGCTAGACCGTTAAGATTTCTACTAATTTATAAACTTTATAGAAACTTATACTTAATAGATAGATCTAGAACCCTTTAAAAATAAGGACGGTAGCATCTATAAGAAGGAAAAGATTAGATTTATCTAGGCTAGAATTAAGCTAGTAATTTATAATAAAATAAAGCGCGTGGGAGCCCTATTGCGGATTACTATATATACTGATTTTAAATAAGCGGTTCTAAATGCTAAGGATATAGTAAGAAACTAGACCTCTTTTAGTAAGAAGCTGGGGGATAGCTAGAAGCGTAGGCACTTTAGTAGTAATATAGGGCAGACCTAGTCTTTAAAAAAGCCGTTCTTAAAGAGAAATCTAGAATAGTTAAAGTTAGGGATTTTAAGTAATAGGAAAGACTTCTAGGGCTAACCTAATACCTATCTGGCACCCTTATAGAAATACTCTAAAAAGTTAAAAGAAAACTTCTCCAGAGGTAAACCTAATTAGAAAAACAAGTAGGGTAATAGCTGTACTAACAATCTAAAAAAAGAAAAGCCCTAGTTGTGGACCTCTCCTAGCTATAACTAGGGCAAGATATAAAAGGAGAGACTCTCTATATTGCTATTAAGCTAGAAATAGTACTTCCTATAGGCGAGGTACGTTAGTTCTAAGCACTATATAATAGTGGCGCCGAAATCAATCTTATATAATATAATTTGGTAAAAGAGCATAAGCTTATCCTATTGTTAAAGTAGCGGAAACCTACTATAGGGTTCCTAGATAAGTACTGGATTAAACTATACAGTGCCTATAAGCTTATAGTGTTAGTGGCTAATATATATAACCGTACTAAGGTAGTTGGCCCGCAACCCTTCTAGGCGGCCAACTTTATAGGTTACGACCTTATCCTTAGATACAGTCTTTTGCGAAATATCGTGAAGTCGCTTACTGTGCTTTGCGAAAGTATTGCGAAAATCAAGATTAAGCGAGCCTCCCGCCCGCATGCGCTCGATTTACAAAAACGCTTCTACAACCACTAAAAATAAGTCTTATGTTATAAAACTAGTAAATAAAAATATAAAATGGATACTGCTTTATAATTTTTAATATATAGCAGCTTGGTAAATAACGTGGTTGTAGAATTTTAGGTACTAGAGCGTTGGGCTAAGCAAAACGTTTAAGTCGCGGTTTTCGTTGCCAAGACTGCCGGGATACAGGACTGCCCATTTCCCCAGCCCCCAAATACCAACCACCCCCAAAAGCTCTACCACTACGTTATATACTAAGCTACCACGTATCTGAAATTGTAAAGCAGTATCTATTTTATAGTTCTATCTACTAGTTTTATAAAATAAGACTTATTTTTAGTGGCTGTAGAAGCGTTTTTGTAAATCGAGCGCATGCGGGCGGGAGGCTCGCTTAATCTTGATTTTCGCAATACTTTCGCAAAGCACAGTAGAGCCGCACGTCGCGCATCGCCTACCCCATCAAAACGATACACCCCCTATAACTTTACCAACATAGCTCCAATTTATATAAATAGTAGCTGATTTTATAGCTTTATTCTAGACTTATAAAAGAAGACTTTATTTTTAAAATATAAAGCTATATTGGTGGAGCTATAGGGGGTGTCTTACTAGAGCTGTTAAAACTCGAATTGAGGCTCTGCGCTGACTAATTTAAGCTACCCTACCCCAAAAACCAGTACCCCATATTACCCCCTACAGTCCTACCAATATAGCTCTAAATTATATAAATTGGGGCTAGTTTTATAGCTTTAGTAAAGGGCTATAAAATAAGGCCCTATTTATAAAATATAAAGCTATATTAGTAAAGTTATAAGGGGTGTATTGTTTTGACAAGGTGGGAGTGTTGGAATTACAAGGTCATAAGGTCACAGCGGAGGTCTCTTGAGGGTCTAATTGATGATAGAGATGACGCAGACGATGAATATTGATTGATTCGTGATGCAGTAGATGCGGTTGATGTCTATATAGATTGCATGCAGAGCTTGACCTCGTTGTCTCGTTCCCAGACCTTCTTGCCAAGGCTTACCTTGCCAAGACGCTAACCGCTTTTGGCAAGACCTTCGTTAGAAAGGTCTGGTACACGGTTCGGATTTTTGTTAGTCCCGCGCGGGGTATTTAGGCCTGTATACACCTACTTTGAGCCAAATTGTCTCAACTTCCACAGCTCCCTAAGCTATTCCTGATGGCCAGAATTACCAAATCAAACCTGGCGAAGAAGACTACGTTCCCCGATTTGCCCGATTCCAATTCATTGTCTCGTTATTGCGCCCGACGACCATAAGTTGTAGCAGCCGTACCCCTCCCACCGCCCTCTTCTTACCGCAGCTAGAGTACCTAAACTAATAAGCTAGCTTTAAATAATGATTAAGGACTGCTAGTAGGTATAGATTTGCTTCGCAGAAGGGGGTAAGCTTTAGGTAGAGCCTTATGCAGAGCTTTAATACGACCCTCTTCCCCCCAGTAGAAAGTTAAAGTAGAAAGTCGTTTTATTACCAGTACCAAGCCGGGCTCTTATTGGCCAGATCAGCGGAACTAAATTAGATTGCTAGCCTAATACGGTTACTAGCGCAAGGATTAAGAACATAAAGCATCAAGATCCTTATTAAATATTTTTATAAAATTAAGTATATAACCATCACGAACATATTATTTAGCCCCCCACTTATGGGGGGTTAAGGGGTAATAAATTAGGCGTTCTTACAAATTATAAATAAAGTTAATAGGTAGTGGTAGTATAAAGTTATTAATTTATAAAGTTTTAATAGAGCCAGATTATAAAATACGCGCGTCCCCTTGCCCAATCGTTTCTTACTAATACTACTACCAAAAGCTATACTCCTAAGCTCCAATTAAGCTCTAACGCGTCGTGCGTCTAGGCGCTTACTCTATAACCTTCCTTATAATATTTCTTGCCCTTAACCCGCTTGGCTTTAGGTAATTTTATTATTTTTTAGGGTGAGCCAGTTTGTTACGGACGCTTTAAGTACGATGTTACGACTACTTGGAGAAGAGTCGGCGGAAGCTAGTTGGTTGATACAGGCACGGTCCAGGATGGAGCCGGTGGAGCTATGTGACGAGGAGTGGTAACTGAGGTCACGTGACGTGCTCTGTAAGGTCTGTGAGGTCTGCGAGGTCTATTACGTACCTTACGTACCTTACGTACCTCACGTACAAGAGAGGATTTCTTAGGAGTACGGTTGTGTATTTAAAGGACCTCAGTCCCTACCGTAGATAGTTCTCTCCTTGTAGTGAATCTTAGAATATAATTGGAGTTAATCTGTTAGGTAACCACTCCACTAGTTATTATTATGTTGTTGATTTGTTCTTACCTATATACCCAGCCTAATAATAGGACCCACCATAGTTCCTACTACAAGGTTCCGTTACACAGTTAAGTCGCGCTTATGACGCTTTTTAGTCTTACCACCTATACACTCTATATTAAGCTTTGGCTTCTTTGGTATTATTACAGTAAGCTTCTTATTAGTTTATATAGTAGGCTAGATAGCAAGATTAAGGCGTCTACGGTTTGTATATAGGCCGTCCTGTTATAAGGGCTCCGTAGGCTTATAAGGGAGGACTTTAGATTCTTTTTACTAGCTACTTTCTTAACTATTTTTACTTAAGTATGCTTCTGACGGGGAGCTTAGGTTAGTTTTAGGTGGTTTTAGTAGGAAATCAGGTATACTTGGCCTGGTTTCCCTAGTAGGAGGCACTTCTAATATAACCTACACTAACTAAGTACTAATCTCCTTAACGCCGCCTACTAACGTAATGTTGCCGGAGGTAACTACTTTACTTCCTTCTACTTCCTGCTCTTAATAGGCTGTAGGCTTTATATCTAAGTATATATTAAGTGGTTCCTGTACTTGGATAGCTATAAGGGATATTATTACAGGTCACCTCGGGTTGCCCTTAGGACAACCCCCGGACACCCCTCAGATGGCCGTCGGTTACGTGCCGGAGGCACGTGCCCGTAGTATATAGTCTCCACGATCCTCAAGGCCTTACCTCCTCAAGGATTCGTCTCTCTTACTAATCTATCTTGTTCCACAATCGTGTCCTTATAGCCCCCTGTCTATAAGTTCCCCTCACATTTGAATCCTTCTTACTCTTTTTAGAAGGGCAGCTGGCTTTAAGAACCAGATTATTTACATTTTTATTTATACCTACTATCCTCCCTTAAAAATCTCGCGACGACCTAAACGGAAACTCCACAAATACCTTATAAAAAGCTGTCGCGCTAAGGCAGGAAGGTCCCTCCAACAGCAAGAGATTGCGATAATATAAACCTCTAGGCAAGACGGCTAAATAAGCCCTAACACCCAGATGCGCCAGGAGCTTGAAGACTCTTATATACCTACGGTTACCAACAACGCGGAGGAAAACGCAGACACCCTCTATAATGGTCGCAACGCTACCGGAAAGCAACCGGAACCCCTCCAGCCCTATTTAGGCTAATTGGAAGATTAAGCGCCAGAAGTGACTCTAAGATCTTCCCCTAAGCCAGAAATGCTAGAGGAATACACTAACGCGTCTAATTAGGGATCTAACTAGAACCCTCCCAGAAGACCATCAGCCCATAATTAGCATAGTGGCGGCGCATAGACTACTTATAAGCTAAGTGGGCCTACCCCTTTTAGTAACCTAACCTAAATACTAACTTAAAACCCAAGCCTTATTAGGAAGCCTATACCAGTTACTAGTACCAACACTACTTCTATAGCTGGAGCTTTTCTAGGCCTAAGTTTGGAAAGTTAAGAGCCCTATACCAATATCCTTTAAGATGGATATTGGGAAGCTATTGCAAGGCTCTTAAAAGCTATATGGGAGGAGGCCATTAGTAAACATATTAGAACCCTTTAAGGGCAAATCCAGATCTAGTAGGGATTAATCTAGGCTAGATAAACTCTTTTATAACCTAGCTAAGGCTAAGGGCTTTCTAGGGGCTACCTAGTATCTACCTAAGGAAGTATGGAAGACTTGGAGAGTTATCTACGCTATAAATAAAAAAAGAATATAGACTGATTGGCTAAGGCCTCTAACAGCCTAGAACTCTGTTATAGACCTAACGCCTAATAGCTGGACAATTGGGTTCGTAAGGTAGACAACTTCTTTAAGATGCTAATAATACAAGATAATACCAAAGAGCGTACACACTGGATTATTAGCAAGATTAAAGACCGATTACTAAACCAGATTGTACTTAATTAGCTTAATAAAGAGCAAATTACCTTATAGCCGCAGCTGCAAACCTTCCTAAAGAAGTAGACTTAAGATCCGCACGTTATATAATACAATTATACAGAACTATTCTGGAATGGGACACAGCTCAACCGCTATAATTTCCGCCAGTTTATAAACTTCGTGGAAACTTATACTTAACTAATAGATCCAGAGCCCTTTAAAAACGAGGACGGTAGCGTCTATAAGAAGGAGAAGATTGGATTCATCTAGGCTAGAATTAAGCCAGCAATTTATAACAAAATGAAGCGCGTAGGAGCCCTACCGCGGATTACCGCATATACGGATTTTAAACGAGCAGTTCTAAACGCTAAGGATGCGGTAAGGAACCAGACCTCTTCCAATAGAAAGCTAGGGGGTCACTAAAAGCGCGGGCACTCTAGCAGCAATATAGGGCAGACCCAAACTTCAAAGAAGCCATTCTTAAAGAGAAATTTAGAAGGGTCAAAGTTAGGGACCTTAAGTAATGGGAAAGACTCCTAGGGCCAACCCAACACCCGTCCAGCACCCTCACGGGAACACTCTAAAAGGTTAAGAGAAAACTTCTCTAGAGGCAAACCTAATTAGAAAAACAAGCAGGGTAATAACCGCACTAATAATCCAAAAAAAGAAAAGCCCTAGTTATGGACCTCTCCTGGCTGTAACTAGGGCAAGATATGGAAGGAGAGACTCTCCATATTACTATTAAGCTAGAAATAGTACTCCCTATAGGCAAGGTATGTCAGTTCCAAGCACTATATAACAGCGGCGCCAAAATCAATCTCATATAATATAATTTGGTAAAAGAGCATAAGCTCATCCCGTCACTAAGGTGGCGGAAACCTATCATAGGGTTCCTAGATAAGCATCAGATTAAACTACACAGTGCCTATAAGCTTATAGTGTTAGTAGCCAACATGTATAACCGCACCAAGGTGGTCAGCCCGCAACCCTTCTAGGTGGCTGACTTTAAAGGCTATAATCTTATTCTTAGATACCCTTGGCTTATAAAAGTAGACCCTAAGATACGCTTCAAGACAGGAGCCTTTAAATAGTGGAATAATAAAGAATTAGAAGGGCGTATATTACTAGCAAGCTTAAAAGATATCCTAGAAGATATGGCTCTAGGTAAAACAGTATACGCTCTATACCTAAAGGAGTATTGGATCGAACCCCTGTTCTATAGTAAGATGGGTATAGAGCCTAGTATAGGTGATAACCCCTCCACAATAGAGACCTAATGGGGAGCTGCCAGACAGGTTGCGGAGATATTGCAGGGAGGCGGCAATCTTAAAGATCTCACGAGATACTTCTACCGCTATAGGTTACTTTGGCTCAAGCAATATACAGAGAATATACTATGGCACCTCAAACGCTGCGTTAAAGAGTTCCCTACCCTCTACTAGCTACCGTATAAAATGGTTTAACGTACGGTAGCAACCATATATAAATAACCACCATAGCGTATAACGCTACCCGTAAGCGTCCTAAGGGAGCTCCGGGACCTACCTAATAATGATATAGAGGATAAACGCGACCCTAATCTGTTAAATATTCCATTAGGCCTAAGGGACTTACTAAGGGTATTCTTGGGTAGGCGAGCTAAAATTATAGCGCAGAACTTAGAATACAATCATGCAATTAATCTAGAAGAGGGTAAACAACCCTTAAACCTTCCTATTTACAACCTCTTTTGCAAAGAGCTTAAGATCCTACGGGAATACCTTAATAGTGCATAGGAAAAGGGATAGATCTAGCCTAGTAAGTTGCTAGTAGGCGTACTGATCCTCTTTGTCCTAAAACCAGATGGAACTATAAGGCTATATATAGACTATTGCGGTCTTAATAAAGTTACAATTAAGAACTGTTACCCACTACTACTGGTTAGTGAAATGCTGGATTAACTATCTAGGGCGAAGATCTTTACAAAGCTAGATCTATAAGACGCCTATTATAGGCTCCATATTAAAGAAGGGGATAAGTAGAAGACCGCTTTTAAGACCCAATATGGCCACTTTAAATATATAGTAATGCCTTTTAGGCTAGCCAATGCGCCTATAATATTCCAATTGTATATTTATAGAGCCTTAGGGGGACTAGTTAACCATATATACGTTATCTATTTAGATAATATCCTAATCTACTTAGAAGATAAGGATTAGTATAAGTAACACGTCTGCTAAGTGCTGGAACGTTTAGATAATTAGGGCCTCTATGCTAAGGCATTAAAGTATACCTTTAATACCAAGCAGGTTGAGTTCCTGGGTTATATTATAACGCCTATAGGCATAGTTATGGACCTAGTACGGGTACAAACAATCTAAGAGTGGCCAGAGCTAGAGAGCTACTAGGATATTTAAGTGTTCCTAGGCTTTGCCAATTTTTATAGGCGCTTTATTTATAACTACTTAGACGTCACCCGACACCTATCCAACTATATTATAGAAGCTTCCCGAGACCCGGCCCAAGGAGTAAAAAGCTTAAAGGTAGGAAGAAAAAAAACCAAGAAGGAACTAACTAAATAGTATAAACCATAGTTATAGCCCAGAAAGGTTTAGGATGCCTTCTAGGAACTATAAGTAAAGTTTATAAAAGCTCTATTACTGCGGCATTTTAACCCAGATTAGCTATTAATAATAATTACTAATGTATTAAATTTCGCCCTTGCTAGTATCCTACTACAACCTAATAGGGATCTGGACGCTACCTAGCTCCACTAAAGACTAATAGCATTCTACAGCAGAAAATTCCAGGGGCCTAAAGTTAGGTATTATACCCACAATAAGGAACTGCTGGCTATAGTTAACTGCTTTAAACAGTGGCGATATTACCTTAAGCACGCAAGCCATACCACTTATATACTCTTAGATCATCACAATCTACGCTACTTTATGACTATAAAGGAGCTTATACCTTAACAAGCTAGATAGGCAGAGGAGCTCGCGCGATTTGATTTTAAGATTAAATACAAGCTAGGGGAGAACAACCCTACTAATAAACTGTTACGACGGCCAGACTATGCCAAAGGCTTTAAAACAGGAGAAGGAAAACAGATAATAGATATCTTACTCCCTACATTACAGAACAAGCTTTGGGTGTAGGATGCTTAAGCACCTATAGCTCCATGTACTAAGTCTTAAGCAGTACAAACCCTATTGGCTTCCACTGACGTTCTAGCTAGTACCTAGTTCGTGGCCAATAAGGGTCCAAATATACCTAAACAGGATATCCCTAATACAACTTTGGAACCTGGTAATACGCTACCTCTAATTACTAAGCTATCCCCTTAAGCTAAAAGCGAAGCCATAGAGTAATTGGAACTCAGAGCCCTGTAATAACTAAAGGACTTTAACCTTGTAGCGGCCTTCCTGACGCACGCGCATTAAAGAGTTGCAAGATCTATAGTACTATCAAGTCTTATACTTGGAGCAGTATAAGACGAAACAGCTTTTACCTAGGAACTATCCGAAAGGTTAACGGATCTTATCCATAAGGTACAACAGAGGGACGCTTCCTATACTATTTTTAATACGGAAGTAGACTGGAAACGTAACGGAAAGAAAGCTATAAGGCGCTAAAATTAGGAACTAGACCCAATGGGCCTACTGTATAGAAATGGCAAGGTTTAGGTGCTATATAAAGCAAATCTACAATAGAAGATCCTTATAAGGAATTACAACAATCCTCTAGGCAGCCACTATGGTTAAGCTAAGACAGTGAAATTACTTTAGCGTAAATACTATTGGCTAAAGCTTAAGCAGGAAGCAAAGGAGTATATTAGCTATTATAAGAAGTGTTAAGTATACAAGATCCGTAGGCACAAGCTATAGGGTCTACTTAAATCAGTTCCCCCTACCAGTGAGCTATAGCAATATTACGCCATAGACTTTATCACGGATCTCCCACCATCTAAAGATGGCCAAGGATGAATATATAATTTGGTCCTCGTACTTATTAATAGGTTTTTAAAGTACGTCCAATACCTTCCTGTTAATAAGACAATCAACATATAAGCGCTTGCCAGCCTAATTAAGGAGAAATGCTTTCTTAAAGTAGACCAGCCGCACTCTATTATTACTAACAGGGGCAGTGTCTTTATAAGCTAGTACTAGTCGGATCTATACTTTTATTTAAAGATAAACTACCGTTATAGTACAGCTTTCTATCTATAAATGGATGGGTAAACAGAATGTCAGAACTAGGAACTAGAGTCTTACCTACGAATATATTTAAACTATTAGCAAGACAACTGGTGCGAGCTACTTCCGTATATAGAGTACGCTTATAATTTAAAGCAATATACATTGTATAAGTATACACCAATTTAGATTGCCTATGGCGTCTAACTATCTAGGTTTAATAGTGTACCTAGCAATTACTAGCTAAGGCCATATAATTAATTATAGGATCCCACCAGGAAGTCAAAGGACATTTACTAGAGAGTATAAGGATACCTCCAGGAATAGGAGGAGTAATAGAAGTATATAAAGCAGAGCCTATAAGATGCCTAAAAGCAGCAGAGACTTTAGTACAACCGTAAATACCAGGATAAGCATTTTAGAGTAGGCGATGAGGTTCTATTATGTTTAATAAATATTAAGACCTATTAACCATTAAAGAAGCTTAATATAAAATACCTAGGTCCCTTCTAAGTCAAGGAACAAATTGGCAAGCTAGCCTACCGTCTCTAGCTACCCCTATTTATAGCCTATATATATCTAGTGTTTTACATAAACCTACTAGAGCCATGGCATAGACCACCACCAGAAAAGAACTTCCGTCTAGGCCCAATTAAACACCCTAAGGTGGTGGGCGAGCGGTATAAGGTTAAAGCTATACTACACTATAAGTCTGTTAAGAACAAGCTTTAATATAAAGTTAAATGGCTAGGCTAGCCCGCTAAGGACTCTATATAGGAACCAGAGGATCACCTTAAATATTGTAAAGATATTCTAAAAGAATATTAGGACCAAGGTCCACAATCTATAAATCGCAAAAAGCGCTCTAATACTACAGTGTTATTGCGACCTATAAAGAAAGCTTATGGTAGACTGTAAAAGGCCCTAAAGAGTAAATAGGTCAAATTAGATATGGAACAGACAGGCTCCGGAAACCATAAGGATTAGGGCTACGGCCTAAGGCAGGATAGGTCCTTAGCCTTTTTATATATATAGCATAGAGTTAATAGGGCATTTTGCTAAAATTGCATTCCTATTTATTAATCTATATTAGGAACATTGTTCCTAGGGCTCCCAAGCCCTTCCTAAAAGCCCTTTAAGGCCTTTCTAAGTACCTAATTAAGGTTCTCAATTGCTACTATGTATAAGAATAAATCCTAAATGCCTAATCTAAAAAGCCACTATGCCTTATCCTTAGGAGCAGGATTAGTATCCATTAGGCCACCAAGTAATGGCTAACAAGAATGGGATCCAGATGTGACGGTGCTAGGGCACCGTCCCCTGTAGCTGTCTTGGCGCAATATCCGGAGTCCGCCCGTACTATATATATTACCCCCTAGAGCCTCCTTTCCTCTTCTTCTTCTCCTCAGCTTAGTAGCAATCTACAAGCTTTAGTTTAGAAGCATTTATACAAGCCCGTCACATTATACTAAGCTCACCCACCCGGGGGGGACTTTATTTGTTTAGAGCTCCCTCTTTCCCTTGCCTGGGAAGGCCTGGATAATATCCCACCCCTATTCCGCGTGTTCTAGGAGGACACGCGTCGAACACCCCTAGCTACGCGTTGTCGACGCGTTGAGTCGCTATTATTAATACTAGGAGCCGGTATTTAAGCAGCTAGAAGGTCTCCTGTGGATAAGGACAACTACCTAAAAAGGCAATAATATCTTACCCCCGTTCCAACCCTTTTAACTAATACGGAGTTGTATGAGCTGCAGAGACAACCTTAGTTAAGACTCAGCCTAGGGCTGCGAGGAACCTGGAACTGATCCCACAGTATTAGCTAAGACAAGCCGAGACATGACCCAAGCCGTGCTATTAGGTGGTAGGTGTATGTTGTCCGCGAGTCCTCTAGAATAAATCCTATCCGTTATTCTCTAGCTACTACTGCTGCGATAACCACCCTAATTAATACTAAGCTGTACGAGGAGAGACGAAATTAATTAGGAAGGACCTAACGCTTGCACCATACTGCTACCCTAAATCCCAAACTTAACAACCTGTCGCGCCGATATGCCTGCGACATGACTCTCCAACTTGTCTATAAACGCCCTTATAGACACCTGTTAAGTTCTTATTGACAACTACCGTATCTGAGCGACCCGAGCATTACTATTAACTTAGATAGTCCCTCGATCTTACGGCCGAATATATCTACAAGCATCACAATCCTATATATAGGGGTACTAGGAATCTGGGGAGAATTTAAGAGATTTATGGCACTCTTAATTAGGAGAACAGATTAGGAGAATCATTCCAATTTATAGCACTCTCCAATAGCTCTACAGATAAGCCTATTTATCTCTACAACCTCTTATAAACTATTAACGCGTTTCTCTTAATAGCCATTTATACGACCTTCTACGAACGAGACAGCCTACCATTATAAAAGCATGTCTTGCCAGTCGTGACAAGAATTAAAATATTGATACATACCTCTTAATACCATTCATTGACTACCCTTAAACTGCCTACTACTCAACGGCAGTCCTCCTTAAACGATAATATGCAAATCTGCTCTCTAATAGCACCTCGTTAAATCAAACGCTACATAACAGCTTACCCTTATATAACTATACTCGAATATCAAAGCGCACTCTTTCTTCGATACCTTTGACTCTAACAAGAATTAAAATATTAACACGCACCTTCTCAATACCTCTTTCGATACCTTTCTGACAATAATTTAATATGCCAAATTATAACGGCATTCCTATGAGTCTTCAATCAATACTCTTAATTAAATATAAGTATTCGAATACGGCTGCTAACCCTATAGCGTACCTTTAAATCTCCTAATAATACTTAAACACGTCTACCATTTTACAACCTGTTCTGAGAATTACGAGAATATCAATAGACTACATACTGATACCCTAATCGATTCCTATTAAATTATCAAATATACTACAATCAACAGTATACTTTAACTAATTGATACCTTAACGAGAATCAACCTATCGGCGCGTCTCCCTTAATACCTTACTTGTACGACAACTGGTTGAATGTGCTACAATTAACAGTATACCTTAAACCAATTGATCAACTGTGGCTAGTAATATAATAGCACCTCTGCTAGTCAACAGCATATTAATTAATCAAATAATTGACAACGTCTCAAACTACCTACCAATTAATAGTAGACCTCAAGAAACCGATAGACGGATTGTGCCGTTACGCCTATAATCCGAATGCGATTCAAACATAACCTAAACGCGATTCAAATGCGAACCCAACCGACCGTCGTGCCAATATACCTGCGACACGAACTACAACTTTGACAACGACCGTATGAGTTTGTTAACAATCAACTGCCTCCCTTACTGATTTAATCGTCTTCTTCTCTACCTACGGTAATCCTTTTCGAGTGACACTAAGCTACGCATACTAAGGAACGACTACGGTTGATACTAAGTTATACAAGCTTTACCTTAGGCATTTGTACACTTTAACAATAAGGTTAATACTAAGCTGTGTAAGCTTTAACAACGAAATTAATTTAGGCGAACTAGATACTGATCATACCGTTACGCCTGCAATCCGAATATAATTTAAACGCGATTTGAATACAAACTGATTAACTAATCATGCCGTTATACCTACAATCAATTAACCAATAATAGCGCCAATATGCCTGCTATCTACCGTCGGACGCTAGCACCGTACTGCTACTGAACAGACAAGAGCTCGTGCTGATACGCATACGAGCTATATTTCTTTTTTTATGGCTCGGGGCGCGCCATATTAAAGGAGGGGGTAGAGATCTAGGAGGTACTAAGTTCTAAGAGGAAGAATAATAGCCACGAAGGACTCCTAGCGATATACACCTCTCGCAGCAGCAGGACGGCTGTATGCCCTACGCCAACCTGACAACAACTGTGCTGCTACGCCTACAGTCTAACTAACAGACTAATTGTGCCGATACGCCTATGATCTACCGACTAACTGATAGACCGAGCTCTATGTTTAACCACTATTACCACTAGTCGCTTGCATTGTACTGCTGCCCAAATAAACAAGTACTCGCGTTAATACGCCTGCAAGCCGAACCACAAACCAGACAATGATAGCGCCGATACGCCTGCTATTATAATAGACCTCCGCTGCCCTGCCACAGCCAATCAACTTACTGCTATGCCTGCAGCCAACCGACTTCTACTGCCCCGCTTGCAGTAACAACTGTATACAAGGAGAGCTTTGCTCCTTGGAATACAACCCCGTTGCTAGCATTATACTGCCGCCCGAACAACCCTGTCGCTAGTACCGTACTACTACTAGACCTCTGCTGCTCTGCCTACAGCTAATCGACTACTTGCTGCTCTGCCTGCAGTTAACCGACTTTCACTGCTTCGCCTGCAGTATTAACTATATATAAGGTAGAGCTTTGCTCCCTAAAATACGACCTCGCCGCTGGCACCGTACTGCTACAATCCCGACAAGTTACCGCGCCAATATGCCTGCGGAACTATACCTTAACAACCCGTCGCGCTGATACGCCTGCGGCTAGAACACAACTAGGTAGAGCTTTGCTCCCTAGAATACAACCCTGTTGCTGGCATTATACCGCCACCCAAACGACCTGTCGCTGGCACCGTACTGCTACTAAATGGACAAGAGCTCGTGCCAATATGCATGCGAGCTACAACTCCCTAACCTTCCCACCCTTATTAAAACTTTTTCACCTACCTTTTTATAAGAGGGGGAGTGGGGGGGCTCTTTTTTTTATGGCTTGGGGCGCGCTATAACAAAAGGGGGGATAGAGAGCTAGGAGGTACCGGAGTTCTAGAGGAAGGACAACGGCCAACGGAGGGCTCCTAGCGATATACCTCTCGCAGCAGCAGGAGCTGCAGGACGGCAGCCTGCCCTATATCAACTGGTATAGCAATATACCTCTCGCAGCTGCAGGAGCTGCAGGGACTGCTACAAGTCCTATATCAACCAGCATCGCGATCAAGCGCCAGATGCTAGATTTTTTTCTTCTTTTCTTTCTCTTCTTTCTCTTCTATAAGGGGATAAAGCCTGAGGGCAGGCTTTTTTGGAAGGGGGGGGTGATGTGACGGTGCTGGGGCACCGTCCCCTGTAGCTGTCTTGGCGCAATATCCGGAGTCCGCCCGTACTATGTATATTACCCCCTAGAGCCTCCTTTCCTCTTCTTCTTCTCCTCAGCTTAGTATTCTTGTATGG